>Ga0116227_10013689_pt1 | contig 12645 bp, 9 predicted proteins | sample S1TSphgellanicum_FD_89693 | JGI IMG/M metagenome (GOLD analysis project Ga0116227, IMG submission 89693) | Host-associated microbial communities from peat moss isolated from Minnesota, USA - S1T2_Fb - Sphagnum magellanicum MG | ecosystem: Host-associated > Plants > Peat moss > Unclassified... | reverse complement strand
TCAAATCCACCTATGTCTTTGATTACTTGCAACACTAATCTATCACATAGTTTCTACCAGATTGTTTCTAATATCTCTAACACTATTAACTATGTCTCATCTACATCATAATCTTCAACAGTTTTCTTAGATAATTTAGGTTTGTAATTTCTCGAAAGGTTGAAATAATTTTATTTTTAATTGAATTTTTTTTTTTTGAATTTCTACCAATAATGTTTGGGATGATGTATGTATATATAAATGTTCTCAAACATTTGCTAAGGCTTTTTGTTGACTATCATCTTCAATTGCTTGTGATGAATGTGGACTAAGAGAAAGTTCATTGACAATTGCATGTTAGTTGTCCTAATGTTGAACCTTAATTAAAAACTACAACAAAAACATTTTTCATATATCCAAACTTGTTTAACAAATAACATCTTTAAGGATATTTTCATTTGAAAAATTCATCCATTTATCATTCATCCATTTGCACTTGGCAAAATATTTTGCCACATCATCCTAAATTTTTTTGATGTGGCACAATATATTTTAGCATTTTTGTCCATTCATCAAAAGATGCCAGCTCATGTTCAAGTTCACATGTTCACAATATAACATCGTTGTCCTTAGGATGGAGGAGGAGATGGGGTTGGGGAGAAGATGTTCTCCAAGTACGAAAGAGGAAATGGGGTGAGGGAGAAAACGTTCCCAAAGAGGAGATCGAACCAGGGAAGGGATGAAGGCTAGAGAAAGGATGTGGGCGAAAAAAAACGTTCCTCGGGGAGAAGATGTGTCATTGTAGAAATGAGGCCAGGGAAAAAACGTCCTGGGGAGAAAGGTGGGCCCAAGGAGGCAATGGGGCCAAGGGGAAGATATTCCTTGAGGAAAATGTGTCCCCCAGGTTGGAGGAGGAGATGAGGATGGAGGAGGAGACGGGGTTAAGGAGAAGGCATTCGTTAGGGGAAAGGGAGGCCTGAGGGAAGAGAAGGGGCCCAAGAAAAAATGTTCAAAGAAGAAGTTAAATCCTTTGGGATGGATAGTGGCGGGGGTTGGTGGGCTCAGGGACAATTCCCAAAGAGGAGATGGGGCCAGGGAGAAGGTGGACTTGGGGTGGTTCCCAGGGACGAGATGGGCCGGGGAGAAGATGAGCCCAAGGATGATCTAACCCCGGGGAGAGGATGATCTTTGGGTGCTGGGGAGAGGGATTCGGAACGATGGGCATATGAGAAAAAAATTGTCTGTAGGGGAGTCGGAGTGAGGCTGAATTTTTGCAATGCGAGCCGGAGGAAGTGGCAGGTGAGTTTTCGAGGGGTAGGGAGTCCAATCGAATTCAATTAATCAGAGTAGGCCTAGTAAACGGTGAGGTTCGAGTCGTGGGGATCCACAACCCTGACTGTCAGGCCGTGTTGTAGACGGCGCGGCGCCGACTTTAATTCGTTACTACTGTTTGATGTTTGCAGAAAAAATTATGGTGCGCACGAGAACAACGGCAAATGAAACCTGTTTCGTACTCGAAACTTTTGATGCACTGTTGGGTCGGGAAATCTCGACAGGCTGGGTATGAGATACAACAGCTATACTTCAACAGCTATACTTCATGCGTCGAGATATTTGCTGTGCGGACGAATTCTATAGTATTCAATTTCGTTCTGCTCACCGGGCCTTCTGCATCTTTCCGCTACATGCAATCCCATTGTACCCAGAAACTCTGAATCGAGTCGGGTGCGATGCAAGCCGAGAAGGTTAAAATCGAGCAAATTGTTTCCGAATTTTTCGCCAAGAGCTTGCACATTGTCCTTGAGTCGCGGATCCCTTTCATATCAGCGCAATCGCAGCGAGGCGGTGGCCGGGGAGGAGATCAGGTTTCGTTTCTGGGATCAGCGCCGCCGTCACGGATGACGAACCGTTGGTTTAACCTACAACTTGAGAACCATAATGCGGTGCAAGACAGTGCGGAGCCGTGGCGGCGAGGAGACACGCAAGAACCGATGGTGGTGGACATTTTTCTGCAGCATCCAACGTGTGTGGGTGGCGATGCAGGTGCCCGATCTCGGGATCAGAGGTTTCTCAAAGGCAGGTCGCCAAAGGGGAATCCCACCTCAAGAGGCGATTCATGGAGCGAGAACGACGGCGAGAGCTTTTCATCACAAGGGGGGATATCTCCGACTCTTCTAGAAAGGTGGGTGGTCCATTACGAGCGCAGGAAAAAGCCTCTTGGTACTGCCACAGGATTAGGGTTAGGAACAGGTAAAGGTGTGGTGGGAGGAGGAGGGTTTGGTTACAGCAAAGGTTCAAGAAGTGGAAATTTGGAAGGAATTTATGCACTAGAAACTGGCTCTTCTGGAAGAGAGCCGGGGGATAGTCTTGCCTATCCTCCAACTCATGGAATCGAAAGTCCTGTAGTGTACGAAAGAACGATCATCATACTTCGTTTACTTTACTGCTGGGTTCGTGCCTTGCCAGCGCATCATCTCTTCCGGCTTGCAAACTCCTCCCTTCACAACCAAAGCTTCTCGTTGTCATACACAGCATCAGCTGCGCCTCCATCATTGAGCGATGCAGATGAGACACTGATGTTAACTTGCAGTTTGATGCCAATTGAGACTCAGTGGGGTAGGCTCTGTGTGTCAGTGGCATATAGAAAAGCAACAGCAATGACTGCACTTGAAGTCATGCCTCCATTGCTTCTCCACATCATTGCTGATTATGTTGGAAGTCCTACAACAGATCCCTTGCGACAGCTGTCAAGTGTTGGGTTGACACCTAGTGGGGGTATTCATGGAAGGCGGGGGGTTCATGTGGTTTCATTGACGGGCTCAATACCAAATTCTCCATCATTTGGGCCCTACCATAGCTGGAGCAGGAGCTTGAACAAGGTGCCTGGGCCTTCTCCTGTGCTTCTTCCTACAATTCAGTTTGCTTCTCCTTCTTCAGATTTCCATGCTTCTCCTCCCAAGCCTCCCATTAATTTCATCATCCCTCTTCTCCATCTGGTCATGGGCAAATGCCATCACAGCATTTCTCCTTGTAGCTCCCTGCACCGTTGACCTTTCTTGCAGCCTTCATTATACCAAGATGCTAGCAATTGTTGCAACTCATTCCAATAAATTCTCAATATTCCCCACATTTTTCTCAATCTCTGTCTCCTTCACCTACTCATGGTTATTCACCACAAGATGATCACCTCCGCTCTAGTAGTGCACCTGTAGGTATTCCCCATCCATCAAATGTGATGCATCCAGACCCTTGGCTTTTCACAGCTGAGCCTTCTCATCAAAACCGCACTTGCTTCTGTCACCATCTCCACAGAGCAGGCCTATGGAGATCATGTCAACTTGGGTGCCTTCTTGCAACCCTCAGCTATGGCATGGTGCTCAGGTACACAGCAATCCAGACTCCAGATCTGCCACCCTTCTGTCTATTTCTGAGTTCATAGAGTTCTCAATTCTTGAATTCATTTCACACCAATTCCATTATTATCACATAACAAATGTATCTTTTTTTGAAGTCAATTCACAAGCTGAACACAGTATTTTCACGGCTATCGAATTTTTTATTGTCTTAAGGTAGACCATATGTTGTTACAATTTGTTTGTATTGTAAGGATAGACTTTAAGTTCCCACATGTGAAGGACTGTCTGAACAGCTCCCTCAGTTTGTGAAATCTATGAGATACTCCGGTCATGATCCAGGGTAGAACAGATTTTGTTTTTAGGCACACTAGATTATAATCAGCCCAGGTGCCATTAGTACATTTTTGGTTTGATTTTAGGGTAAGTCAGTCAGAAATCTGCAATATCTTGTTGCTGAAATATCTCCTGTTGGGAATCACAAATTAAGTTTTTTTCTGGGCCCCTTACATTGGCATTTAATAACCCTAAAATGATAAAATACTAGTGCTTTGAGCCTAAATCCAGGTGAAGCTTAGTAGTTCACATTGAATAAGTTGGCTTAGACACTTGCTTGGACAGGGAGAAGTGCAATACCTGCACAAGCTTGTTGCAGCTTCAATGAGGATACTATTGGTTATTCTTATTAGCTATGTCTCAAGTGGTAGCCAACATCACAACTTAGTCCTCTTGCTTTGAGAAATTGAAAGAAATTCACAATGCAGATGTTTGTAGAACAGTTTCCTGGAAGTTTGGGTTGGATTAGTTTCTACTATTGGGAGCTGATGAAGTCAATGCAGAGTCAGGGCAGTTCAGCAGTGCTCTTCATGATGGCAGTGATGGTTTGACACATTGTGAGTAATGCTCATAAGTTTATGACCACTCTCATTCTCGTCATGTTAGTATTGCTAGAACTAACAGACAATTTCCTTCAAAGTGTTGCCGTACAGTTTTCCCTGCAGCCTCATAGATGTGACTAGAGTGGACATATTTCATGGATGGATTTATAAGGTATGAGTTAGTTGCAGGTTATTTATTATCCATATGCCCTAGTGAGTCCTCCTAGTTATTCTCTGTTTCATTAGGTGGATTGATCTTATTGGTTATTTGGATATTGTGAAATTGAACTAAAAACTGGAATTTGCTTTTTGAATTCTTCTCTTGGCCATAGAAAACATTGTACACAGATCTGGATGACTGGAAATCTAGATCTTGAAATCTCCGTTTTTAATCCTAATCATATGTCCCAAACCCTAACTAGACCTCTCATGATATGCATGAGGAACGTGAGGCTTGCTGAACAGTTCAGTGATATTTTGTCCCATATAGTGGATCACAATTGGGACTATTGTTAGTCAAAGCACTGCTGACATTTTATCTTGAGTGGATGCCTATGGTTGATTTTATGGTAGAGTTCATTGAATTTTCTTATTTGTTGTTCCCCTGGCATTGAGTGGTTGAATATTGTTCATCATGTAAGGGAGCTCTTGGGTAATGGAGCTTTTGGGTGTGTGTGTTTCTTGTGATTCAAATTGCTTAACACTACTTTTGGGGTGCAGTTTTCTTCCAATCGAAACAGGAGGAGATGAAGCATTACAAATCATTTGTCCTTTGTATTTTTAGTTTTTTTTCTTTTTTCTCTGTTGAGATATTTGATTATGACTCCCAGTGAATTGAGAATACTAACTGGAGACTTTTGTGAGAAAGACTCCTACTGTCAGGTATGCAGCAAGTGAGCGATTTCAGGGCTGCAATTTTCTTTTTCTTGTCTGTCCAACTGCATTTCCATGTTAAAGATTTTATCAAGAAGGCTGAGACCCTTATTCAACTTACACATCCTTGGTCACATTCAGAAAATGTGGAATGGCCTGATGTTTGTTTCATATTTTTCATTCATGGGGAAATGTGAAATGGTGTGTTCTGTTGTGTATTTTTAGATTGTTCATTCATCCTTTGGTCTTGTGAAAGATGTATAGGTCAATGTAATTCGGCCCAACTCTCAATTTGAAAGGTGTCTGGCAGTAATTCTGGCTTGTGGACTGTGGATAATCTTGCGATACAAAAATATTTGCTATTATTGATGTGTTGAATATTTAGCTTGTATGTTATTGAGCCTAGTATGACAGGCTTGCCCCAGTATGCTTGTGAAGATGATTGACCTCTTAGACTCAAGAGACTTGAAGACTAAGAAATTGCCTAACTGGTTGGTTACAGGTGATGGGACATAAGGGAGATCAGGAACCTCCACTGGGAGTGAGAAGACCTTTGCATGGTTCTCCAGGCTTTCTTGCATTGGCCAGCTTTAGGGCCCCAAGTAATGTCAGTAGTCTCCTGCACAATGACATGGATGATGGGGATTTTGCTTTACCATTTGCCATTGACTATGATGAGGCTGATGAGTATAGAAGCATGTAAGTGATTGTAGCTGTCAGTACACCCATTGATGCAAAATTTGAACATGGATGACTAGGAGGTTTTGTTTGCATTATATGAAAGATTTTTTTGTTTCTCAGGTTTATGTTTGCCTGCCATGCATTATGTGCTGCATCCTTTGTGAGTCATGGTCAGAGGTACAAACTGCTTTGTGGATCTGGATAGATATTAATGCATCTGAAATGAGGTCTACTTGAGTCATGTAGATCTACATATAGATAAAGCTGCATGTAGAACTCCTGTTGTTGGGGGCAACAAAATGTATATGTGTAATGATCTCTAGAAGGTCCTCTTAGAAGGACAAGACCTTCTAAGCAACTGGACATGTCTGGCATTTTCAGGGAGAAAGAGTGAATGTGAACATGTTTGTGCTCTACATAATTTGAAACCTGCAATGATTGTGACAGGATTGAGAGTCGTGTGATGAGACAAAAGACAGCAGACACATTTGAGTCACTAGGGCAGCCTGGCTCTATGGGATCTCAACCGCATGCAGCAGTTGGGGATCTAGTGAGAATCCTCAGATCTGCTCCCCGCCTCCAGCAGCTCAGTGCACCCTCTGAAACATTCTCTGACCTTGCTTCAGGAAAGCTGGTCATGGGCTCCCCTCAAGTTCCTGGGTCAACCCATACAAGCCCTTTGGGAATACCAGTTGGCTCTTTGGGAATGGGAAAAGTGAAAGGGATTCCACCAAAACCTGGTGCCACTGGGATGCCAAATCTGAACTCAGGGGGTCATCCTGGGGTTGATGCCTGTTTTGGTTCAGTTTCACCCTCCAGCCCGCCAAGGTCAGGACGGGGACCTGTAGGGGTGGTAGATTCACCACCACCCTCATTTGGAGTATGGTCTGTGGGGTCTATAACAGCAGTCAGTGCTTTGGCACAGCTCAGGGGATACCGAGAGATGCAAGATTTCCTTGTAAGGCTACGCAGTAGCAATTTGGCATCAGGACAGACAGAGCAGAACCCAGATGAGAATCATGGACCTATTGTGTAATATGGGGTAGAATTGAGGAATAGACTGTTGCTATATTTCACAAATAGCACCTGGAAGTACTTTCCAGAAAGTGGAACCACAAAAATCATCATAAACATAGGCAACCAAAATTGAGGATCAATCCAAGAGTTCAGTTGCAAGGCCTGTGCAGTTGGTGCTACTCATGTCAATTCAACCATTTTATGGCAACAACATCAATGACAATATAGTACATGGACAGCAGAGGCTCAGCATGAATTCATGCTGCCTACAGTTTGTGAACATGGTACTAATTCCACAGGAGGGAAGCTAATGCAACAAGTCTGCTGGCTATGTGAGTCAAGTGAACAAAGCCATGTGAGCGTGGTGTATGAACAGGTTGAACCACCATCATTTTATTTCCCATCTATCGAACTGGACTGAAAACCTTAGATGGTTAGAGACAAATTTGTCAAATGATACAATGATGAAAATAAAACCTAAGAATTTGTTGGAAATGAAGATCTATTGTGTTACATTTGAGGAAAATCTTATCTCCATCAGTATAGCTCTTCAGTTTACTGGATTATGAGAATCATGTGTATTCTTGCAGAAGAACCCATAAATGAAAATTGTGTCTTGTAAGACCTTTCCTTTGAATTTTTTTTCCATACTGAGCATATATTGATCTATTTTGTGAATCTTACATAAGAGTGAGATTAATAAGCTATTTTAAGGAGTACCCAAGTGACATGTTTTAGTGTTAATTAATACTTTACTATGGCTCACAGACTTTTCATCATGGGGTATTATGGTATGTTGTTGAAATACTTGAATATGTCACTTTGAAGTACCCACAAATGGTTATTGCCTTTCAAATAGAGAGATTGCAATGTGCAATGACACATTCTATCTAGCCTAAAATCATGGGAGTTGTCTATAACTCATTTTTTCCAGCTTCCAAGACCAATTATTTTAGTATTGCACTATTCTTCTTTGGGAGAAGCAAGACCTAAAGTTGTTATATTTTTAAAATTAGGCTTTGATAGTAATATCTTTAGTGTAGGTAAAATGGAAATTTGGCCTTTGCATATACATTGCATAAGTTCAAGAACTCAATTTTCTTCAATGCACCAAGGGATTGACCTTTCTTTGTTAAGGCAAGAAAGCTAGTTTTATGAGTCATATTCCTAGGCCTACATAAAATAATTTCACAGCAGTAAACCATAAACATAGGATATGTTAGAATTTTTATTAATTCACTATAATGCCCTTATTTTTACAATTGTTTACCATTTCTTAGCATATGTACCAATGTCACTATGTGGAAAAAAAATAATATTCTTTTAGGTATTTCTTTGAAAGGCATATTGCACTCCCACTTTTGGAACTCTTAACGTGTTTTGAATCTTTGGATCAAGATTTGGGGGACCAAATCTTTTATGAATGGAATGTCTTTTTAGATTTTTAGATTTTTTGTTATTAGTACTAAAATGTATTCGGGTCATATTTTCACAATAGACATGCTACCCAAAAGTTATGGGAGTTTGAAAGGTCAGGAAGGAAATTGCCACAACAAATTTTGACCATTTAAATGATGATCTGAAAATCAAATCTTGTTTGATTAAGGAGCTTGATATGGCATTTTATTTTTTTTATAAAAAAGATACAAAATAAACCCATAAAAATTTGAATTTATTATCATGTCAGGGAGTTATGAAATATTGAAAATTTATAGAATCATAACTTATGTTGGGTGGTTGTTTGATCTTTTTAAAAATACCCTCTAGTTTCAATTTTTGAAATTTTTGAAAATTTAAAAAATAAAATTGATTCAAGCTTTTTGAAAATTTAAAGAATCAAATAACCTAATTAGTTTCAATTCTTCAATTCTCAAACCCAAATATTTGTAATTAGGTCAATTATTTCTTAGCCAAAAAATAGGTGGTTACACACACCAATTATTTAGTACAAAGAAAATGGCAATGTGACAATGATGAACATGTTTGTATAAGTACTAGTGTGGCCTGTGCCATTGGCCCAAGTGTGAACACATTGAGGGCTCAACTAATTTTTCCTTCCATAACCAATTTTTGCAAATTGTTTGAATTCTAACATTCAAATTTACACAAAAATCAATATCTTCCATGTCTTAGCTTTGAAAATTGTGGAATAAACTCTATCAAATTTGACTCACCAAGGGCTTTCCAACAACACCTATAATGCCCCCAAATTCCAATGCAGTTTTCAGTTTTGATTTTATTTAATTTTCATTGAAACAATGATTCAATAATCAATAACTTTCACACCATAGCTCCAAACAATTTCAAACCAAGTCAGTGCACCCCTAACTCATGAGTCAAAACCTATAACTAAAAGCCAAAAAGGGCATCGGATGTTAGACATAATTAATCAAAATCAAACATTTTTTTTATTACAATTTAAAACCATAGTAATAATGGCAATTTATTTTTTTTCCCCTCATATGAATGTCAACGAACTCATTTGATCCAACTTTAAGTTTTGGATTTAATTCACAATGTTTCAAAATGTACACCTATTGATTCAAAAGAAGTCATTGAAAAAAATATAGACAATAAAAACCTATTAGCCACACTCAAAAAACACTTTAAAATATGAAATTCTAAAACTTTAAAAATTCAAAAAATGTTTCAAAATTGCTTCAAAAATTTTAGAACTTCAAGAGTCCGTTGCCACATATAAATGGGTTATAATGGGTCCAAATGACATTTAACAAGTTAATGTGTTTATTTTGCATTTACGACTATTGTCCTTTTTGGGGTCGTTTTGCGTGGAGAAAACATGTTTTCATAAAGAGTAATTTTCAAATGAAATATGTTGAAACTTTTTATTTATTATATCTATGGTTGCCCCAATATGTCATTTTTTTTAGCAATCAATATTGAATAAATAACTTTTTTTTGAAAATGCACACATTTTGCCAAATTTTTTTGTTTCATCTTGAAAATTTGTCCCAATTGCAAATCGTGTACTAAAACATGTTGAAATTTTCAAGTTTAATTTCTTATATTATAAGCTAATTTTTTTAAAAAAATAACATGTACATTGCATCACATTTACATGTCATAAAGGACTTGTGAATTTTTAAAAACCTCACATTTTGATTTTTTTTTTTTTTAAATGTGAAATTTTGAGTGTTTTTTAGATGTGTCAATAGTACCTTATTACTATAAAAAATTTGAGGATAAAAAAAAATTATATTATGAAAATGAAGGGGCCCTTTGTGAAATTAGTGTTATTGAACCTTCTATTAAACAAAACAAGCTTTGATATTGGAAGATTTTTTCATTTTAGATTTTTCAATATCCATATTATTCAACAAGCACAACTTTCCATGATTCACATGCCATTAAAGTGGCACCACATAGACAAATGTAATAAAAATTACAAAAAAGTTGACATTTTAACATTAATTTTGGCTTGCTTAAGCTCATCTCCACCCATTAACATGATGTATTAATAAAAATTATAGGCTAAAGTACAATGAAATTAAAAAAATGTGAAAATTTAATTTTTGATGATGATTTAAAATTTTGTTCATTTTTCACGATGAAACATCAAACTTGTAAAGAGTCTACACACTTTTTTAAATTCTTATTTGTTTAATAATGAGTTCAAAAAAGTTGATGCATTGGGGAAATTTTTTATATTTTTTAGAACAAGTTACAAAAAAATGAATTCAAAAATTCATTTGCATGTAAAAGTTATTTTTGGGAAAAAAAAGTTGTATTCTTTTTCTAAAGTAATCCTTTTGGCTCTTAGTTGCAAGTTTTGACCTTCATCGAGAGTTTTCCAAAGATAACAAGAGCTCAATATGAAGCATCACAGTTTGGGAGATCTCTACATGACAAATCAAAACAAAAACAAATAACCTTGTTGCATAAATAGATGTAATTTGAGAGTTATGAATAAATCCTTTGAATCACCCATTTGCAAGTGTTGGTATTTGGTATGAGTGACTGAATAAATCACGTGCATCCTTCCACAAGTAGTAGCAAAAACATCTATTATTGTTTATTTCAATGGACACATACTGCATTAAATCTTTTGTGTCACCGATTTTGCTTTCAATGACAAGCTTATACAATCTTTGATGGCTCTTCATTTTCACATATTGCTTCACTTACTTTAATATCACATTCTCTATTTCTAGTTTCTAGATAAATATGTTGCTCACCACTCCTTGGAAACATAGCAAGAAGGCCCACGATCTGTATCCATAAATTGTTGGGAATCCATAAATGTAACTTGTGATAGATCTATTTACACTAATCAATATTGGATACCAATTTTGATATCAAGCACAATGTTTCAAGATCTTCCATTCTAGATTGATTTCTATTATGTGCTTTGAACTCCCTATTAAACTCTTTTGAATATTACACCTTCAAAAGACCAAACAACAAACATCACCTTTCAATGTAAGATGGCTAGATTGTCTATATTCTAGATCAACATACTTGATAGTACCCTTCACTTGCATGCATTAGCACTCTCCAACTTGCATTGACCATTAATGAAATTTCAATTTTTCTAAAGTTGTCATGCAACACTAATAGTCCACATAGTCAAGAGGTGATTTCAATGGGGAAGTCATTAATACTGACCACAACGAGTAAGTTCCCCTGAATCTTGACCTAATCATGACCTCAAAGAAAAACATGAATATAAAGTAAAAAACCCACTCATTGTAAAGATGACATAAAATAACATCCATGTTCGGGCCTTGTTTAGCCAAGCCAAAGTTTGTCAATTTGGATTGAATTCATTATCAAGCGAACATAAAATGTCTTAACTACATAACATTTTTGACCTAGAAAAAAGAGCAATCACACAATTTTAGTCTATAGAAATATTTGCAATTTCTATTCCCAACCTTTACAAAATTCAATAGATTTAGTAGCTTTGTACTAGAATGTCCATCTCTTCATGCAATTAGGTTAGTCCTCAAGTAACACCACTTGAATAATGTTCACTTGGATTTGCCAAGGGAGATTGGGGGGTGCTCCATGAAAGATATGATTATCAAAGACCTTTGATAAGCATATATACACCAACATTTGTGACCAGTAGTGGCTCCACCTTCAACATAATAAGTTATCAACTTACCAAGAAAGGATTATCCACCAATCCTAAAAAGTTTTTGAAAAAATCCCCTTTCTTAAGACCTAAAAGAACTATGACTATTGTTGTAGCTCTATTGGGGAAACAAAACATAAAAAAGAAAATTGAATTCTACTATTGGTACAACTTTACAATGGCAGGGACATATTTTATTAACAAACTGTAGTGTTTACAAAAACGAAAATGAAAGACTAATAAACAAAATAAACTTGAAGAAATAAACAAAAATATATAATATTTTAACTAGGATAAAATCACTCATCACCAAACATAAACTTATCATTAAACACTTCTGAATATTTTCTTCATTCCTTAACCAAATTGAACAATTTTTTTGTCATTAGACGTGCAAATTGGAGGGTTATTTTGAGTGTCACAAATAAAACAACATTAGAGAAAACATTGAAAGAGGATGATAGTTTGCTTTCTTTTTTTAAAATAGCTCTAGACTCCTCTCTAGTTCCAACCTCACATTTCTTCACTTTTAGTTTGTTTTGAGTGATTAAAAACTTGATGCCTTCACAGAACTTCTTTGTATTCCAAAAATGAAATGCAACAATCCATAAATTTAAGCTTGAAATCTTAATATGTTTAAATTCACCCATTGCCAAATGTTAAACACCCCCCCCCCCCCCTCCCCCTTACCACTCCATTAATCCCCCCCCTCTTTTCTCCCCTTTAACCCACATCATTTGTTTTTTTTCGCCTTACTCATAACTGG
>Ga0116227_10013688_pt1 | contig 12645 bp, 11 predicted proteins | sample S1TSphgellanicum_FD_89693 | JGI IMG/M metagenome (GOLD analysis project Ga0116227, IMG submission 89693) | Host-associated microbial communities from peat moss isolated from Minnesota, USA - S1T2_Fb - Sphagnum magellanicum MG | ecosystem: Host-associated > Plants > Peat moss > Unclassified... | reverse complement strand
TCGCGCAGCACGCCGCCCGGCCAGCATCACAAGGATGCCAGCCACGGCAACACCCCGTCGCACGAGCACGACGAAGCCCGCCCGCACGACCACCGGTAATCCCCGCATCGTAGGGTGGGTAAACCAACCCTACGACGCCCGCGCCTCCTTCGGCAGCGGCGCGGCTTCATCGAGATAGGCGATCAGCTCCGTCCGCACCGAAGCGAGACGTTTGGCGAAAAACTCATATAGCGCCATGTCCAGCGCATTATGCGACCGGATCGACCGCTCCAGCTCCGGCGTCAGCTCCACGCTGTTGTCCGGCGTCGGCGCATTAACTCTGTGCCTGGCGCCCGGCCGCGCAGGCGAGCCCGCCAGCGTGGTGACCATGCGCAGCGACAGAGGATACATCTCCTGTATGCCAACAAAGGCATAGCGCTCGGTCACATATTCGATGCATGCCATCTCTCCGGCACGGCGGACATGCGGCGGCACAAGGTAATTGGCGGTCTTGTTCCACTCGCCCTTCTGGCCGAGGTAATGCTCGATAGTTGGGAAATCCCGGCGGAATTTCTCGTGCCCAGGATGCATGGGCGTGCGCTGATAGCGGTAATCCGAGATGAAGCGCGACACCGGCTGACGCATCAGCGTCACCGGCCGCACCTGCGGCAAGGCTGCCTGGATACGCTCCACATGGCCGCCGGTGATGTGCCCGGTGGCATAGCGCAGCGGCCCCGCCTGCGCCGCCGCGATGAATCGCTCGACTGCTTCGTCATACAGCGTGGCGTAGGGTGTTTCAGCGGTCCGCGCATAATCTATAAAAACGTGGTGGTTCGGCTTCAGCAGCGGCGTCAGCTCGGCATTGAAGGAACTGCCGGCGGTCTTCGGCACATGCACGAACAGCCATAGCAGATCGGGATCAGCCAGAGCCGCAAAATACGCCGCAAACCTTCCCGCATATAAATCCAGCAACGACATACGTCTAAAAACCCCAGGGAAAGCCCGCCATGGCGGTCGAACGGCCATGGCAATCCATTGCCAATATACACTTCAAATGCTTGAGAAGAGGTGAGGCCACGACAAGCAAGGGGTCAGAGCCAGACCGCGCCATAGACGCCGAAACCGGCACCGATGGCCGCAATTGCCAGCCCCACCCACACCAGCATGGCCGAGCCGGTGATGACCGACGCGGTGAGCATCACGATGGCCAGTTGCAGCGCCGCCGCCGCATTGTCGAACATCTCTAACCGCTCGCGCGCGGCATCCCGCTCGGCCTCGCGGGCATGCGCCGCGGCGGCCAGTGCCGCCTTGCCGTTTTTCGGATCATGCTCGAACCGCTCCGCGTCGCCGCGCAGCTTCGCCACGAACGCATCGCGGTCGGCCGGCACCGTGGCGGCCAGTGTGGCGGCCATGTCGGCCAGGTCGCGCGTCTGGTTGGCGCGGATGGATTTGGCCTGATACTCGGCCCAGATGTCGGTTGCGGCAATCGCGCTCTCGCTCATGCGCGTCTCGGCATGCTGCGCGCCCTGTTCGCAGAAGGCGAGGCCGGCGGCGACCACGGCAATCATCAGCGCCACATGTTTGCGGCCGCCGTGCCGCGACTCCTCGGCCTGTTCGGCGTGCTCGTGCGCTTCGCTGACCTCGTCCATCAATCCCTCATTGTCGCCAGCGCGGCCGCCGGATCGATTCGTCCATCGTACAGCGCCCGGCCCAGAATTACCCCCTCGACCCGCCCCTGGGCGAGCGAACCGGCCCGCGTGCGCAGCGCCAGCAGATCATCCAGCGAGCCGACACCCCCGCTGGCTATGACCGGAACGCTGGTTGCAGCGGCGCACGCCAGAATTTCATCAATATTGAGGCCGCCGAGCATCCCGTCCCGCGCAATGTCGGTATAAATGATCGCCGCGACCCCGGCATCCTCCACCCGCCGCGCCAGATCGAGCGCCGCCATATCGGACGTCTCGGCCCACCCCTCCACCGCCACCATGCCATCGCGTGCATCGATGCCGACAACAATGCGCCCCGGATGCGCCCGGCACGCCTGCCGAACCAGCTCCGGATTTTTCAGCGCCGCGCTGCCCAGAATGACGCGGGTCACCCCCGCCTCCAGCCAGCGATCCACGCCCCCCATATCGCGCACGCCGCCGCCGAGCTGCACAGGAATGCTCACCGACGCCAGAATAGACGCCACCGCCCCGGCATTCTGCGGCCGCCCGGCAAAGGCGCCGTCCAGATCAACGACGTGCAGATACGAAAACCCGGCCGCCTGCCAGGCGGCGGCCTGCGCGCCGGGGTCCTGCGAGTAGATCGTGGCCCGATCCATCTCTCCGCGTTGAAGGCGTACGCAGGCGCCGTTTTTGAGGTCGATGGCGGGGTATAAAATCATGGAAGCCCAAAGAAAGAACTTCTTTTTTGAAAAAAAGAAGCAAAAAACTTTTACAAATTGGAGCCGCGCTCGTCCTACAGGCGCGGCAACTTATGATCAAAAGTTTTTTGGTTCTTTTTTCAAAAAAGAACAGCTTTCTTTCAGTCCCGCTTGAGGGACTTGGTATAAAAAAAACCCCGCACCGCCCGACCCTTCACGCGCGCATACTCGGGATGAATCCCGTAGCGCTCATACCCCAGCGACTCATACAGCGCGATCGCCGCCGTCTGCGTCTCCCGCACATCCAGATTCAGCACCCGCAGCCCGATCATCCGCGCCCGCTCCTCGATCCGCAGCGTCATCTGCCGCGCCAGCCCGTGCCCACGCGCGAAAGGCGCCACGAACGCATGCATCAGGCTCGCCGCAAAGGACTGCGCCTCATTGTTGCGCGGCGGCCGCACCAGTTGCGCCGAGCCGGTAATCAGCCCATCCGCGCGCCCCACGAACAACTCGCGCTCCGGCACCAGGATGACGCCCCTGAAATACCGCTCCAGCGCCTGCTGCCCCGGCGGGTTGATCCACCCAAAACCCCCGCCATCGAGAATCGCCGCATGCGTCGCCTCGCACAAGGCCTGCAAATCCTCATCGTTCAGCGCCGTCACCCGCTCCACCGTCAGACGCGGCGGGTTGCCGGCGGGCGCCGGATCGGTGGCGAGCGGTGCGCGCTCGCTCATGCCGGCGCCGGCTCCCAGCGCAGGAAATTGCCCAGGATGCGCAGGCCAACACCCTGGCTCTTCTCCACATGAAACTGGGTGCCCGCCCGGTTGCCGCGCGCGACAATGGCCGGCACCGGGCCGCCATAGTCGGTGGTCGCCACCACCTCCCCAGGCGCAAAGCCGCGCAGGGCATAACTATGCACGAAATACCCGTGCTCGCCAGGCGACACGCCCTCCAGCAGCGGATGCGGTGCGGCAAATTCGAGCGCATTCCAGCCCATGTGCGGCATGCGCAGGCCGGGCGCTTGCATGGGCGCGATCTCGCCCTCGATCCAGCCGAACCCCGGCGTGACCTCATGCTCCAGCCCACGCTGGGCCATCAGCTGCATGCCGACGCAAATACCCAGGTACGGCCGCCCCGCCGCCACCGCATCCTCCACCGCCTCACGCAGGCCGGCGATGGCGGACAGGCCCCGCGCGCAATCGGCAAACGCACCCTGGCCCGGCAGCACGATCCGGTCCGCCCGCGCCACCTCCGCCGGCACGTCGGTGATGCAAACCTCGGCGGCAATGCCCGCCCGCCCGGCTGCTACGTCCAGTGCCCGCGCCGCCGAAGCCAGGTTGCCGCTGCCGTAATCGACCACGGCGACGCGCACTAGAAGCGCGCCCCCACCAGGCCGTTCATGTCGCCGATCAGATCGACCCGCTCATCCATCAGCCGCGCGAGCGCACTGTCCGGATCCCGCGCCGCCACCACCGGACCCGGCACGTAACCATGCATCGCCAGGCCCCAGCGCCATAAGTCGTTGCCCAAAATGCCTTGCAACAAGACCACGCCCAGCACGGGTGCGGCGGAATGCAACAGCCCGGCGGCGACGCCGGCCAGCACCAGGGCGGCGATATTCACCACAAGGGCATTCCAGGCCCGGTGCGTCAGGAAGAACAGCACGCCGAACACCAGGGTGGCCCAGGAAAACGCCTCCGGCACCAGAACCGGCGCCCGGTCCGGCCGCATATGGGTGGTGTATATTCTCACAACGCCCCCTTGGTGGAAGGGATCGCCCCCGCCGCCCGAGGATCAATCGCCACCGCCATACGCAACGCCCGTGCCACGGACTTGAAACAGGCTTCCGCAACATGATGCGCATTCCGCCCGGCTCTGCGCGTAACGTGCAGGGTGAGCAGCGCGTTGCCGGCGAAAGCGGTAAAAAATTCTTCAACCAGTTGCGTGTCCATGGCGCCCAGCATCGGCCGCTCGAAGCCCACATCCCACGCCAGATGCGCCCGGCCCGACAGATCGACCACCGCTTCGGCCAGCGCCTCATCCATGGGGATCAGCGCATGGCCGAACCGCACGATGCCGCGCTTCTCGCCCAGCGCCTGGGCGAAGGCGCGGCCGAGCACGATGCCGACATCCTCCACCGTATGATGCGCATCGATATGCAGATCGCCCTTGGCTGTCACCGCCAGGTCGAACCCGCCATGGCGGGCGAAGGCGGTGAGCATATGGTCGAAGAACCCGACACCGGTGTCGATCTGCGCCGATCCCGTCCCGTCCAGCCCGAGCGACAGGGTGATGTCGGTCTCGGATGTGGTGCGGACCAGGTGGGCGCTACGCTGGGTGGTGACGCTGTCCATGGTATTTTCTATACGGCGTTTTGGGCGGGCAAGGCCAGGGGCTGTTCGGAGGCCGCTCAGCCTGGCTCGGCAAGCCGATCGCTGTTGAAGGTCGGTTAGGTTAGCTTGCAGATAAGTGGTAGCAGGACGGGGGTTGAACCTTCCCCTTCCGCGGAAGGACGTTGAAGAGGGCTGTTTGGGCGCCCAACTGGGCAGTTGCGACAAAGTCTTGAGCATGGGAGCAGGTCGATGCCGTCTTTGAACAGTTTTCATAAAACGGTGCACGAGGCGTATGCTGAAGTCAGGCGGCGCAAATCGGACCCAGCTTTCCAGGATATGATTGTCCGGGTTGAGCCTTCCGGCTACGGCGGCTTTCGGGTGCGCTCCATGCCGGCTGACCTGTATGTTGACCAGCTCGTGGATGGGCCATTCCTCCCAGGTTATCGAGTTGCCCGCCGCAGGGTGTGGGCTTGAGCGAAGAAGATGCGGGCATTTCATCGGACCGCACACTCTCGGCTGTCCAGGTCTCTCCCTCGCAAATAGAATCCGGAGGGCTAAAATTATCTCCGGCCGTAGTGTTTTTGTAGATAGGTACCTGCACTCGCTGAGGACGATCAACGCGCCCTCGTAGGGTGGACGAAGTCCACCAACCTTGGGCCAACCGGCGCGTCCGTTTGGCTTACTTCTTCCACCCTAAGATTACATGACGCGTGCACAGGGAGCTTCGGCCTCGAGGAACCTTGGCGTCAGAGTCACCCCATAATATTATCGATACAGAATATAGCGGCACATGATTTAGCCGCATCATATTATTTGGCAGCATTTTTTATGGTCGCGCATTTTGAGAAAAAGTATTTGCAAAATTTCCTCAAAAATGACTTGCCCGTCGGCCAAGTTTTGTAAATTATTACCCTGTATATCTGGTAGCAACATTGAGCAAGGAGCCTAGCATGGTTCTCAAACCTCTGCCTCCTGACCCTGAGCCCACCGAGGCTGACTTAGTGCCTTTTCGAGATGCGGGAGCCCGCGTGCTCCCGAGGTACCCCGTCCGGCTCCGTAAATCTTGGATGCGTCTCTTGTGGTCCGAAGAGCGAAGGCGAAAGGACCCGAACGCGTTCCTAGTCCCATTCCCACCGCCTGAGTGCGACGCTGATTACAGAGCCTCGGAGCGATATGCCTACATACGGCGATCCGTTATGATCAGAGATGAGTACCGATGCGTTTGCGGTGGACAGGCTACTGATATTCACCACCGGGACTATCGCCCCCGCGTTTTGGCTGGAGAAGACTTGGATCCGATAATTGCGGTATGCAGACCGTGCCATAAGAAGATACACGCGCAGAAACCTGTAAGGATCTGGGAGGAAAGCGAAAAGGTTCTCCACGACTTGGCTTCGGGGCAAAGGTAGGGTCCAATGTGTGTTCGCAGTGCATCGCGAGGGTGGTCTGGCGTGAGGGTGCAGTGCCAAAGCGCACTGTGCCCTGCGACGCTTTGCGAAACTTCGCGTCCTTCGCGCCTTTGCGGTTTCTCTTTGAATGTTGCCTCAAGACGTAAACCCAACGAGTGAGCAATTCGAAGAGCACAGCCTATTGCATATAGCGATATGCAGCGATCATGATCACGTTCGGCCAGCATACCGGCCGGCGGCCATTCAGATGGAACCCATGAAAACAGCCCTGATCTCCGTGTCGGACAAGACCGGCCTCCTCTCGCTCGCGCAGGGCCTCGTGCGCCACGGCATAAAGCTGATTTCCACAGGCGGCTCGGCCGCGGCGCTGCGCGAGGCCGGCATCGCGGTCACCGAAGTCTCCGACCACAGCGGCTTCCCCGAAATTCTCGACGGCCGCGTCAAAACCCTCGTGCCGCACATCCATGGCGGCATTCTGGGCCGGCGCGACATCCCCGAGCACGTGGCCCAGATGGAAGCCCACGGTATCGCGCCGATCGATATCGTTTGCGTCAACCTCTACCCGTTCGAAGCCACCGTCGCCTCCGGTGCGGACGCCGAAACATGCGTGGAAAATATCGACATCGGCGGCCCCGCCCTGATCCGGGCGGCGGCAAAAAACCATGCGCATGTCGTGGTGCTGACAGACCCCGCGCAATATGAGGATTTCCTGCAAACTCTGCCGGACGGTGGCCCGACTCTGGCACAGCGGCGTGCCCTTGCCTGCGAAGCCTATGCCCGCACCGCCGCCTATGATGCGGCCGTCGCCGCCTGGTTCATGCAGCGACAGGACGTGCCCACACTTCCCCGCCATTTCGCCATCGGCGGCTCGCGGCACCTGACCCTGCGCTACGGCGAAAACCCGCACCAGAACGCCGCCTTCTACACACATGGCACCCGCCCCGGCATTGCTACGGCGCGCCAGGTTCAGGGCCGCGAACTCTCCTACAACAACTTAAATGACACCGACGCCGCCTTCGAATGCGTCGCCGAGTTCGATGACCCCAGCGTGGCCATCGTCAAGCACGCCAACCCCTGCGGCGTCGCCACCGCGCCCACGCTGGCTTCCGCCTGGGAGCGCGCACTCGCCTGCGACCCGGTCTCCGCCTTCGGCGGCATCGTCGCGCTGAACCGCACGCTAGATGACGACACGGCCGAGCGGATCGCGCAGATTTTCACCGAAGTGATCGTCGCCCCTTCTGCCACGGACGCGGCGATGGAGGCATTGGCGCGCAAAAAGAACCTGCGCGTGCTGCTCACCGGCGGCCTGCCCGACCCGGCAGCGCCCGGCCTGACGGCGCGCACGCTGGCCGGCGGCCTGCTCGTGCAATCGCGCGACGCCGGCCGCATCTCACGCGGCGATTTGCGCGTGGTCACACGCCGCGCCCCCACGGACGCCGAGCTTGACGACCTGATCTTCGCCTTCCGGGTCTGCAAACACGCAAAATCCAACGCCATCGTCTATGCGCGCGCCGGCGCCACGGTGGGCATCGGTGCTGGCCAGATGAGCCGCGTGGACAGCGCCCGCATCGCCGGCTGGAAGGCGGAGGCGAACGGGCTTGGCGCGCGCGGCAGCGTGTGTGCGTCCGACGCCTTCTTTCCCTTCGCCGACGGGCTGGAGGCGGCCATTGCCGCCGGCGCGACCGCCGTCATCCAGCCCGGCGGGTCGATGCGCGATGCCGAGGTGATTGCAGCGGCCGATGCGGCCGGTTTGGCCATGGTATTCACCGGCATGCGGCACTTCCGGCACTAGCAACCGGAGGATGGGTCTTGATCCATCATCGTGCGTTGCACATAGGCAGAGCGTTGGCGCATCGGCGCTGGTTGCAGGCAATTACCGTTACGGATCCGGACGCAGTTTGCCGTAACACTCTCCGCCAGAACATTGCAGTCACAAGGCTATTCGGGCTATCTGTCTCGGATGCGCTCACGTGTCGCCGCAGGCTGCTTGATGCTGGGTTTGGGTCACGCCTGGGCGGGCAGCTATATCTTTGTCACGCTGAACAATTCCGCCACGACCACCAGCGCTTCAATGGCAATCAACGATCTGAACCAGGTCGCCGGCTATGATTTTGGCGGCGCGTCCGGCGCCGCCGAAGGTTTTGTGTGGTCGCATAATGCGTATGTCACCGCCGCGGACGGCAGTGCCAACACAAGGTTTCTGGCGATTAACGCGCATGGGTTCGCCGCCGGCCAGGTAACCGGTGCGGGCGGCACGACCGTGCCCTTCCTCTATGCGGTGCACGCGCAACGATTTACCGCGGTGAAGCTGAACACGGGCCTGTCCGGCTACGTCGCTGGAATGAACGACAGCAATGCGATCGCCGGCTATGTCGTCGGCAGCGGCGTCTTCGCCGATCCGCGTGGATTGCTCACCAACGGTACCAAGGCGGCATTGCTGAAATACCCCGGCGCCACGCGCTTCACGCTGGCCGCCGCCGTGAATGATTCTGGCGTGGTGGTCGGGACGTTTCAGAATGCCGCGTCGGTGACGCGCGGGTTTATCTATCAGGCCGGCACGTATAGCGCGTTCGATGTGCCCGGCGGGACCAATGTTTTTCCCAACGCCATCAATGCGGGCGGCGTGATCGGCGGCGGCTGGAGCGACGCGCAATACCGGGTGCATGGCTTTATCGATACTGCAGGCAGTTTTGTCGTGCTCGATTATCCCGGCGGCAATACGACCGTGGTCGCAGCACTCGACGCGGCGGGAGATGCATTCGGAAATTATCTGGATTCGACGTCGGCCGCGCACGCATTCCTGTACCGCAATGGCAGTTTTGTCTCGGCGGATTATCCGCATGCGACAGGAACGACGATTACGGCCGCGAATGAAGGCGGATCCTACGTCGGCTATTGGGTGGATAAGAATTTTGTGTCGCACGCCTTCGCGGCACTTTGCCCGGCGGTGCGGAGCCCTTGCACGCCTTGATCAGCGATTGCATGCGCGTAGCAAGCATAGCCCGCATCTTGGCTTGGGTCCTTCGCAGCCCCAAAACCCCACACACCCATGTCTCGCATCAAGATGCGGGCTACGTTTAATACCAGCCAGCGTTAACGCCGATTCTCTTAGCCAGAGTTCGACGAGACCGTAGGGTGTGTCATTCGCAACGCGGATTGGTATTATACACAGATTAACGTAGATGAAGAAACTCATCCAAACCCGAACCTAACCACCACTGCTTAATCTGCGTTAATCTGCGGATAACCATCTTTCTGTTCTTTTTTGAAAAATAACCCAAAAACTTTTGCATATTGGGCTTCGGCTTTACCTCAGCGTTCTGGCCGCGAATCCACCGGCCACGACACCGAAGACCGCAAGTCCCGCCCACGCCGCCACGGGCGCAAAACCCTCGCCCACCAGCGCCAGAGGCGCCGGCGATCCGCTCGCGCCGATGATCGCCGCCATGGCCACACCCACCAGGCTTTCACCGACGATCAGGCCAGACGCGATCAGAACGCCGCGGCGGCGCGCCTGCTCGGCGTCCGCGCGGTGCCGCAGGCCGCGGTCGATGGCCCAGCCGAGGATGGCGCCCAGCGCCAACGTCACGCCGACGGTCGGCGGCAGATAAATGCCGATGCCCACCGCCAGCACCGGCAGGCCGGCGCGCCCCAGGCGCTTGCTGGCGATATCGGCCAGGATCATGCCCAGGCCCAGCACCACGCCGATGCCGATAAACGCCCAGTCCAGCGAATGGCCGAAAATGCCGCGCGCAATCGCCGCCATCAGCGTCGCCTGCGGCGCGGCCAGCACCTGGGCACCGTCCATGCCGGCATGCGGCAGGGCGCCGGAAAACCCGTAGGCGTGATAGAGCAGGTTCAGCACCGGCGGGATGACCAGCGCCCCCACCACGCAACCCACCACCAGCGCCACCTGCTGCCGCCAGGGCGTCGCCCCCACCAGGTAGCCGGTCTTCAGATCCTGCAAATTGTCGTTCGAGACGGTGGCCGTTGCGAGCACCACCGAGACGGTGAAGAGCGCCAGCGCAATCCCCGCCTGCCGCCCGGCGTCATCGCCCAACACCCCGCCGGCGCCGAGCATGGCGAGCAGGATGAGCGAGGTCAGGATGGTGGCGAGGATGGCGATGCCCGAAATCGGGCTGCTGGATGAGCCGACGAGCCCGGCCATGTAGCCGCAGGCCGCCGCCACCAAAAACCCGAACAGAATGCAAAACAGGCAGCCGTAAGCGACCAGGCCCCAGATGCCGAATGCCAAAGCCGGTGCCGAGTCGGACAGAAACGCATAAAATACTGCCCCCATCGCCAGCAGGGCGACGGCGAACACGGCCCCGATCCAGCCGAGGGGCAAATCCTGTTCGGTGCGCGGCAGGCCGGCGGCCTCCCCGGTGCCGGCGCGCAGCGACTGGCGGACGCCGGCAATGGTTGGTCCCAGCAGTCCGGCGAGCGCCCAGATGGCGGCAACGCCGATCACGCCCGCGCCCAGAAACCGCACTTTGGTGGCCCACAGCATCGTGGCGTAGGCGGCAATCGGTTGCCCGGCCGCCGCCGGGTGCAGAAACGTCAGCACCGGCACCGCAATACCCCAGGAGACGAAAGCCCCCAGCAGCATCGCCAGCCCGCCGGCAATGCCCACCAGATAGCCCGCCCCCATCAGCGCCAGCGAAAACCCCGTGCTCACACGGAACACCGCGCCGCCGACGGCAAACCATTGGCTGATCCCCTCGCCCAGCACATGCAGCCCCGTCGAGGCGAAGCTCGCGGCCGCCGAGATCACGCCGCCCAAGGCAATATCCGCCGCGCCCGGCTCGCCCGGTACCTGTGCCTGGTGCCCGACCCGCAAAATCTCCGCGGCGGCAACGCCTTCGGGGTAGGGCAGGCTGCTCTGCACCACCATGGCGCGGCGCAGCGGGATGGTGAACAGGACCCCCAGCACACCCCCTGCCCCGCATATTCCCGCACTCTGCCAGAACGGAAACCCGTGCCAATGGCCGACCATGACCAGGGCCGGCATGACGAAGATGACGGAGGAGAGGGTCCCCGCGGCCGAGGCCTGCGTCTGCACCATGTTGTTTTCCAGGATCGTGCCGCGCCCCAGCACGCGCAGCGCCGCCATGGAGATCACGGCGGCCGGAATGCTCGACGCAAAGGTCAGCCCGACTTTCAGCCCCAGATAGACATTGGCCGCAGTGAAGACGATGGTAATCAGCGCCCCCAGCGCCAGGCCACGCGCCGTCAGTTCCCGCGCCACACCATTGATCTCGCTCACGATGACACCACGCTCCCGGACAGCCGATTCGTCCGCCATCCACGCAGCGATTCCCCCGCCAGGCAACCCCGCAGCGCGTCCCGCGCGTGAAAGCCAAGCTTAAAGAATGTACGAATCTGCGAGAAATCGGGACGAAGCCCGGACTTGTTCTTTATTTTGGATTAACGCCCGCTTATAGTGACGCAGAGCCTGGACATCCCTCCGGGCGATATGCGCGGGTGTATGATTAGAGGCGTTTTTGGCCGGCTGGAGCGCGCATCGCTGATCGCCTATGGCGGTTGGGTTGTGTTCGTGTGCGTCGTCGCAGGTGCGACCTTCCTGTCATTACAGCAGGTGGAGCAGACGGAAACGCGCTCGGTGCTGGCACGTGCGGGCCGTGGCGCCGCGGCGCTGGAACAGACCATGCTGCGCGCTTTTGAGGGCCTCTATGCGCTGCGCGACCTGGCGCAGACCCGCGCGCGGCTGATCAGCATGGGAAATGCCAGCGGGCGCATCGCCGTCGAGCAGCAGATGCAGGATGTGGCGGCGACCCACCGGTTCGGCATCGATGAGGTGCTGATTGCCGGGCGTGAGGGCGTGCTTGAATGGTCGTCGGCTGACACGGCCCGTCCAGCGCATCAGCGGCGCTCCAGGAACGCCGGCGGGCGGCCCGGCCCTGCGGCGCAACCACCACGCATCGTGGCGCTCGACAGGATGGGCGACCAGGCTGGACCCGGCCTGTCTGTGACCAGGCCGATGCTGACGCCGCAGGGACGCTGGATCATCCATATGACAGTACCGCTCGCCGATGGTACCTCGGTGATGATGGTCGCGCTGGATGCCAACGCCCTCTCGACCATGATCGCGCGTGAGGTGCCGCCGGCGCCTGGCGAGGTGAACGCCGTCCAGCTTCTGCGGGACGGCGCGTTTCTGGCCCGCAGCTTCCATGCGCAGGCGGCGTTCGGCGAGGAGATCGCAACCCCTAGTCAGCAGCAGGCGCTCGGCCTGGCCGAAGCGGATCCGGTGATCAGTGCTGCCGCCCTGTCTCCGGCGGGCGCCCTGCGCGACCGTACCGCCAGCATCGACCGGATCATCGCTTTCCGGGTGCCTTCTGGCCTGCCGGTCGTGGTCTCCCAGACGATGCCGTCACGCCTGGCGCTGGCGGATTATTTCAGCCTGCGCCGGACCGTGCTGCTGGCCTCGGCCGTGGTGTGCGCCGGCGGCCTGCTGGCGACGCGGCTGCTGCTGTCCAATTTCTTGCTGCGCCGCCGCCTCTCCGTGCAGGCTATGCAGGATCCGCTCACCGGCCTGCCG
>Ga0116227_10013687_pt1 | contig 12646 bp, 10 predicted proteins | sample S1TSphgellanicum_FD_89693 | JGI IMG/M metagenome (GOLD analysis project Ga0116227, IMG submission 89693) | Host-associated microbial communities from peat moss isolated from Minnesota, USA - S1T2_Fb - Sphagnum magellanicum MG | ecosystem: Host-associated > Plants > Peat moss > Unclassified... | reverse complement strand
TACTGCATTCGCTGCTGTTCATCTGGCGACGCAAGTTCGCTGCTCCGCTGCAGGCCCAGACTGGCTGCATTGAGAGCCCAAGGCTCTGGGATCGCTCTATCGATATACCTATTTAGCAATCCCCCTATTTCCATTCAAAATCAGTGGACGAAGCCGCCCTTGATGAAGCGCACCGGCTCGGCGTCCATGCGGGCGATCAGCGCGCCCAGGCCGTCGGCCACGGACGCGGCCGGCGCCTTGGTAGCGCTGGTTTCGGTGCGGCACAGCAGGTCGGAGGCGGACCAGTCGGCCTTGCCCGGCTCGCCGCGCGCGCGCAGCCAGCCCGAGCGGTCGGCGATGAACTGGGTGCCGGCCAGGGCCTGGGGCGCCGTGCCGGCCACCAGCGCCAGCGCCTGCCAGGCCTCGGGCGCGTCGGCCACGCAGTCCATGCCGGCAGCCGCCGCGCCGCCGGTGCGCAGCAGCACGGTGGTCAGGCGCGGGTCTTCCAGCACCGGGGCCGCGGGCCCGGCGCCGGCCACGACGATGCGCAGGCGCTGCCCGCGCCAGGCAGAGGCCGGCCGCGGCGCCCGGCCGTCGCAGCGCACGCTGAAGTCGGGCACGCCTATCGGCTGGGCCCAGAGTCCGGCGACGCGCAGGCCCTGCCCGGCGCCCAGGGCCTTCATGTAGTCGATCAGGGACCAGACCTGGTCGTCGCGCAATTGGCCATCGAAGCCGGCCATGGTGGTGGCGCCACGGCGGTCGCGCAGACCATGCAGGATGCGCCAGAACAAATCGCCATCGGCGCGCCGCCACAGCAGCGGCCCGGCCAGGTCTGGCGGCCAGACCGGCAGCGCCGCGGCCTGCGGCCCCTGGCCACGGCCGTCCACGCCGTGGCAGGCCACACAGTGCTGCGTGTACAGCGCCTGCCCGCGCACTACCGAGGCCGCCGTGAAGCCGGTGGGCGAGCGGTGGAAGCTGGTCGGGTCGGCCGGCGCCAGGGCCACATGGGCATCGGGCCAGGGTGCGAGCACCAGCAAGGCCAGTGCGCCACCGCCCAGCAGCACCCGCGCCGTGCGGCGGCGCCAGAAGACCACGGCCAGCAACAGCGCGAGGAGCGCCACTGCCAGCAGCACCAGGGACAGCGCCAGTTGCCGCGCCTGCCCCAGGTCGATGCGCAGGGTCTCGCCCGCGATGCGCCAGGCAAACGGCCATGCCGGCTGGCCATGGCTGTCGCCGACCAGGCCCAGCGCATGCAGCAGCGCGAGCAGGCCCGACTGCACGCCCTGCAGCAAGGCGAGCAGGCCGTTGAGCCAGTCTTCGGTCGGGATCACGATGGCCCCTGCGGGGCCTTACCAGCTGGCATCGAGCCCCAGATGGCGCAGTGCCTGATGGCGCAGTTCGGTCAGGCGCGGGTCGCCGCGGTGGCGCGGGTAAGGCAAGTCCACGTGCAACTCGGCGGCGATGCGTGCCGGCCGGTCGCTGAAGACGATGACGCGCTGCGCCAGGAACAGCGCCTCTTCCACGTCGTGCGTGACCAGCAACGCCGAGAAGCCCTCGCGCTGCCACAGGCTCACCAGCTCGCTCTGCATCTGCAGGCGGGTCAGTGAATCGAGCTTGCCCAGGGGTTCGTCCAGCACCAGCAGTTGCGGATCGTTGACCAGGGCGCGCGCCAGCGCCACGCGCTGCGCCATGCCGCCGGACAGCTGGTGCGGGAAGGCCTGGGCGAATTCCGCGAGGCCGACCAGGCGCAGCGCGTCGTCCACCCGCGCCTGGCGCTCCTTCAGGCGGCCCTGCGCCTGCGGGCCCAGGGCCACGTTGTCGCGCACCGTGCGCCAGGGGTAGAGGGTTGGGTCCTGGAACACCACGATGCGCGACGGATCGGGCCGGGTGATCGGCTCGCCGTCCTGCGTGATCTCGCCCGCGGTGGCCGGCTCCAGGCCCGCCACCAGGCGCAGCAGCGTGGACTTGCCGCAGCCGCTGGGGCCCAGCAGGGCCACGAACTCGCCGGGCGCGACCTGCAGGTCTACGCCATCGAGCACCTGCAGCACGCCGCTGGGCACCTTGAACCAGTGGCTGACGTTGCGCACCTCGATCTGCGCGCCGCGGCGCGCGGCTTCTGCCTGCGGGCGGGCGGTGGCGGTATCTACCATTTCACGGTCCCCTTCTGCCAGGACAGCGCCCGGTCGCGCACGGTAAACAACAACGTAATCAGGCCCGAGCACAGCACGGCCATGACCAGCAGCGCCGCATACATGTTGGCGTAGGCGGCCCAGCCCTGCGCCCACTGCAGGTACCAGCCCAGTCCGGCCTTGACGCCCATCATCTCGGCGGTAACCAGCGTCGAGAACGAAGCCCCCAGCGCCATGAACAGGCCGACGAAGACCTGCGGCAGTGCCGCCGGGATCGCCACGCGCAGCACCAGGAACCACTCTGACGCCCCCACCGTGCGCGCCACGTCGTAATAGCTCTTGTTGACGCCAGCCACGCCCGACCAGGTCAGCACCGCCACCGGGAAGAAAGAGGCCAGCGCGATCAGGAACACCGCCGCCGCATAGCTCGACGGAGCAAAGAAAAAGGCCAGCGGCAGCAGCGCCGAGGCTGGCACCGGCCCCAGGAAGCGCAGCAGCGGATGCACCCAGTAGCCGGCGATGCGTGACCAGCCGATCCACACGCCCGTGACGAAGCCCACCAGCGCCCCCAGCACGAAGCCATTGGCCAGCAGCCGCAGCGAGTGCAGCGTGGACAGGCCCAGCCGGCTCCAGTCCTCGTAGGCCACATCGATCAGGCTCTGCGGCGGCGCGAAGAACGGCGAAGGCAGCAGCGCAAGCTTGGCGGTGAGCAACTCCCACAGCGCCAGCAGCAGCGGTACGGCCACCAGCCATTGGCCGGCCGGCCGCAGGCGCTGGCCCACGCGGCCATGCCCGGCCGACAAGGCCACGGTTGCCAGCGCAAGCGCCACTGCGAGCAGGGCTGCGCCCAGTTCGCTGGTAAAGGCCCAGTCGCTGAAGCCCACGACCTTGTTCGGCCAGTAGAGCGTCAGCAGGCCCACGAGCGCCCAGGCGCCGGCAGCCAGCAGGCCGGTGCGCCACAGGCGCGGCGGCGCGGGCGTATCCAGGGCAGCGGGGAAGCTGCGTGCAGCGGCTGCCTGCCGGGGCGCCGGGCCGCCGGACAGTTCCGGCAAGGCCAGGGAGGCATCTGCGGTCGTCGAGCTCATGGCGTGCTCCGATGGCTCAGGCCAGCACGTCGAGCGCGATGTGGTCGGCGAAGCGCACCGGGTCGGTACTCTTCTTCAGGATGCCGGCGGTCTGGAAATCGCGCGCGAAGAATTCGACCTCGTCGCGCAGGTTCTTGCCGGCCGGGTGGTGCTTGTAGTTGGTGCTGTTGAACAAGGCCTGCAGCTCTTCCTGCGACACCTTGGAGTACTTGGCGTAGATGCGTGCGGTCTCGTTCGGGTTCTCGACCACGAAGTCAGAGGCCTGCGCCAATGCGCGTACCACGGCCGCTGCGGCTGGCTTGTCGTTGCGCACGAACTGGCCGCGCGCGCCGATCACGCAGCACAGCTTGTCGGCGTACTCGCCGATGCCGCTGTTGCCGATCTCGACAAACACGCCGGGGTTGCGCTTCTCGATCAGGAACAGGTTGGGGTCGCCGTCGGCGATCGCCTGGATCTCGCCCTTCTTGGCGGCCACGTCCAGCAGGTCGGCCGGGTAGACGCGCCACTCCACGTCCTTGGCGATGCCCCTCTTGGCCAGGTGGATGTCGAAGAAGTTCTTGGCCGGGCTGTTCTGGTCGCTCACGCCAATGACCTTGCCGCGCAGGTTGCGCTGATCGGCCACCCCGGCCTGCTTGACGCCCACCAGGCGCAGGCAGCCGCCATGCAGGCTGGAGACCACCTTGACGTCGAAGCCCGACTCCAGCGGCTTGAGCCAGCGATGGATCAGGCCTGCGCCGACATCGGCCTTGCCGGTGGCCAGCGCCTCCAGCAACTGGTCGGCCGAGCCGGCCCAGTTCAGCGACTCGACCTCCAGGCCGTTCTTCTCGAAGAAGCCGCGCTCGATCGCCACCGGGATCGGCGACTGGCAGTAGCCCGACTGGCTCCAGGCAAAGGTGATCTTCTTGAGCGGCTGCTGCGCCCAGGCCCGCACGCCCAGCGCACCGGCGGAGCCCGCAATGCCGGCCGCTGCCGCGCTACGCAGCGCCGCACGGCGAGAAATGGAAGGGGGAGTGGGTAGCAGCAGGCTCATCGAGGTTCTCCGGCAATGAAAGGACTGCCGCCACCGTAACCAGCGCCTGCACGGCTTACAACGGATAAAGATGCATGTGCTTATCTGCAAATCTGGTGGTGGCTGCATGCGTGCCCGCGTCACGCCTCCTGCGGCACACGCCGGCAAGCCAGGGCATCCGCCATAATGCGAACGATTCCCATCCAATTGCAACTCTTCAGCGCAGCCCCGCGCCCGCCTGTGAAGAGAGTTGTTTTTTCTTCTCCGCACTGGCGATCCGTGTTCGAGCGCTACTACCGCGAACTGCTGAACTTTCTCTCGCGTGCCGTGCGCGACCGCGACACCGCGGCCGACCTGGCGCAGGAAAGCTACGCCCGCGTGCTGACGGCGCAGCAGGCAGGCCAGCCCATACGCGACCCGCGGGCGCTGCTGTACCGCACCGCCCGCAATCTCATGGTGGACCAGCACCGGCGCGCCGATGTGCGTGGCGAGGCCGGCCTGGCCGCTGGCGACGAGCGCATTGCCGACCTCGATGGGGTCTCGGGGCCGGCGGCCCTGGAGCCTGAGACCATCCTGGCCTCCCGTGAGGATCTGTCGGCCGTGCTGGCCGCCATAGACAAGCTGCCGCCGCGCTGCCGCGAGGCCTTTATCCTCTACAAATTCGACGGACTGTCCTATGCGGATATCGCAAAGCAGATGGGCATCTCCGTGCGCACCGTGGAGATGCAACTGCAGATCGCGATGAAGGCCTGCTGGGCCTGCATGCATGCGCTGGACGGCAAGCCGCCGGCGCAACGGAGGCCCTGATGCAGGATCACCGCGCACCGACACGCCCGGATACCGTATTTGCGCCCCCCGATGCGTCTACACAAGAAGATGCCCCCCGCTTCTCCATGAACGCTCCTCTGCCCTCCTACGACGCCGACCTGCGCGACAAGGTGCTGGCCTGGTGCGTGCGCCGCGGAAGAGACACCTGGAGCCCCGCGGACGAGGCCGGCTTCCAGGCCTGGCTGGCCGGTTCCAGCGACCGGCGCGAAGCCTGGGCCGAATGGGAAACGCGCTGGAAGGCGCTCGATGGCATTCCCGCAGAAGCCATTGCGGCCCTGCGCAGCCGCTTGGCCCTAGACAAGGCCAGGCACGCTGCCGGCGCCGCAGCGCCAGCTTGGGCCGCACGCCGCCGCCTGGTGCCGGTGCTTGCCTCGGTGGCCTTGGCGGTGGTGGCTGGCGGCTCGGCGCTGCTGGCCTGGAACCACTGGCAGGCGCAGCCCGTGTATGCGCAGGTGTTCGCCAGCGCCCGGGGCCGGCAGGTCGAGGCCCGCTTGCCCGATGGCAGCCAGCTGCGGCTGGACACTGCCACCCGGCTGGAGGTGACCTATTACCGCCAGCGCCGGGAAGTGAAGCTGATCGATGGGCAGGCCCTGTTCAGCGTGCAGCCAGATGCGGCCAGGCCCTTCCAGGTACTCGCCGGGCCGGTGGGCGTAACCGTCGTGGGCACGCGCTTTTCCGTGCGCTACACGCCAGGGATCGCCGGCGCATCGGGCGTGCGCGTGGCCGTCGAGCAGGGCCAGGTGCGTGTGGCCCGGCTCGACGCAGGCGACTACGAATCAGCCGACGCCGTCCATCTGACGGCCGGCCAGGAGGTGCAGGCGGACGCACGGGGTGTGCTCTCACCCGCAGCGCCGGTCGCCAGCGACGACATCGCCCCCTGGCGCCGCAACCGCGTGAGCTTCGTCAACACCCCGCTGGACCAGGCCCTGGCCGAACTCGGCCGCTACGGCAGCACCCAGCTCGTGGTGCGCGACCCTGGCGTCGCCCAGCTGCGCCTGAGCGGCACCTTCGACCCGCGCGATGTGCAAACCCTCAGAAGGGTGCTGCCCATGGCATTGCCGGTACGCCTGACGGCAACGTCCGAAGGGCAAGCGGAGATCGTTCCGGCACGCTGAACAGCCATCGTCAAAAAAAATTGATGCGGACTACCGTAGTTGCGGCGTCCCATGCGTCTTCAGAAGCAGGAAGCATTCTCATTCACCTGCCCAGAAAGACTTACATGCGTCGTCACATCCCGCGGCCAGCCCCACTGGCCCTGGCCACCGCCCTGGCATTGGGTATTCATTGCGCACACGCGCAGACTGCCAATACCGCCGGCCCCCTGGTGCAGATCGCAATCAAGGCGCAGCCGCTGGCACAGGCCCTGAACGAATGGGCACAGCAGACGCGGTTGCAGATCATCGTGCAGCAGGCACTGGTACAGGGCAAGGTGGCGCCGGCTGTATCTGGCAGCCTGCCGCCGATGCAGGCACTCGACCGGCTGCTGGCGGGCAGCGGACTGCTGGCGGAGCAGGACGGCGGCGCGGTCGTGCTCAGGGCCATGCCGCAGGCGGGTGCTTCCGCCACGCTGGCGCCGGTCACCGTCATGGCCCAGGCCGACCAGGAGGGCGTCACGGAAGGCACTGGCTCCTACACGACCCGGTCCACCGGCGCCGCGACCGGCATGAGCCTGTCCCTGCGCCAGACCCCGCAGTCGATCAGCGTGGTCGGCCAGCAGCAGATCGCGGACCAGAACCTGGTCACGCTCGACGACGTACTGCGCCAGACACCCGGCATCGTGGCCGAGAAGCTGGATGAGCGGGTGAACTTCACATCGCGCGGCTTCGCGTTGAACACCATGATCGATGGCGTGCCGACGTTCTCCTTCAAGACACCGGCAGCCGAGGCTGGTATGGTCAATACCGCGATCTACGACCGCGTGGAGATCATCCGCGGGGCGGCCGGACTGCTCAATGGCGTGGGCGAGCCCGGCGGATCGGTGAACCTGGTGCGCAAGCGCCCCACGTCCGAATTCACCGGCCATGCCACCGCCGGCGTGGGCAGCTGGAACAACCGCAAGCTCGAACTCGATGTGGGTGGGCCGCTGAATGACGCCGGCACCCTGCGGGGCAGGGCGGTGGCCTCGCGCACCACGGGACACAGCTTCATCGAGGCGAAGAAGCGGTCCGACGAAGTGTTCTACGGGATCCTCGAGGCCGATATCGCGCCCGACACCACGCTCAGTGCGGGCTACGAGCACCAGAGAACCGCCATCGACGGGGCCAATTTCGGCCAGGTTCCCTTGTTCTTCAGCGATGGTTCGCGCACCCGCTTTCCCAGGTCGTTCAACGCCGGCACCCCCTGGAGCCGCTGGGACATGTACACCAGCAAGCTGTTCGTCACGCTCGAGCACCACCTGTCCAATGGCTGGCGAATCAAGATGGACGCGAGCCGCCTGAAGAACGAGCGGAAGGCGTTGTGGGGCTACCTGTTCGACTACCTGCCCGTCGACACGACGGGCGACTCCACCATCGAGATCCGCGACAACCCCGCGAGATCCACGAACAAGTCCTTTGACCTCCACGCCACCGGACCCTTCACTGCCTTTGGCAGGGAGCATCGCGGCTCACTGGGATTGAGCTTCAACGACTACGGCAGCGCGCTCCAGTTGAACTCGGCCAACCCCTCCGGCTGGGACCGCCGCCCGCTCAACTTCTACCAACTGCAAGACTTCCCTAAGCCCACGCAGTTCTACACCTTCTACAACACCTTTGTGGACGCGCGAGAGACCGCCGTCTATGGCTCCGTGCGTCTGAAGGTCGCAGAGCCCCTGGCCCTGATCCTGGGCGCACGTACGACCTGGTACGAGGAAAAATCCTCAGCCTACTATGGCCCCGGCGCGACATGGACCATCAATCCCTCCGCCAAGGAGAGCGCCGTTTTCACTCCCTATGCAGGCCTGGTCATGGACCTGAACAAGGAGTTTTCAGCTTACGCCAGCTACACCAGGATCTTTCTGCCCAACACGGCTCGCGACAGCAGCAACGCGGTACTGGCACCCCAGACCGGGCAAAGCTATGAACTCGGCCTGAAAGGCGAGCACCTGGATGGAAAGCTCAATACCGGCTTTGCCGTATTCAGAACGCAGGAAAAGAATGTGGCCGTCGAAGACCTGGGAGGCTCGACTCTGCCCGACGGCAGCACGCCCTACCGTTCGGTCCCGGGCGCGCACAGCCGCGGCTTCGAACTCACGGCCTCCGGGGAAGTGCTGCGCGGACTGCAGCTGATGGGCGGCTACACCTACTTTGCCAAGCGTGACAACGAGGGTGCCGTGCTTCTGCCCAATTACCCGCGGCGGCTGCTGCGTGTTGCCACGAGCTACCGGTTGCCCGGGGATTGGAACCGGCTCACCATCGGCGGCAGCCTGAGCTACCAGAGCGCCATCCACTACGACGAAATCGACGGGCTGGGACGCGCCAGCCAGGGAGGCTTCGCCTTGATCGGACTGATGGCACGCTACGAAATCGACAAGCAGGTGACAGCCTCCATCAACATCGAGAACCTGGGCGACAAGTACTACTACAGCGGCCTGGGCGGCTACAACGGCTACAACTACGGCACGCCGCGCAGTGTCTGGCTGAAGCTGGGCTACAGGTTCTGACCAGGCTTGCCGCCGTTCGCCCTGAGCCTGTCGAAGGGCTTCGACAGGCTCAGCCCGAACGGCAACGGGGGATACGTGCCCTAAGCCGGCACATCCGCCGTCACGTGCGCAGCAAACCTCTGCGGATCCGTGCTGCTCTTGAGCACAGCGTCATGCGGTTCCCGGATATCCATGCTCCCTAATATTCCTCGCCGCCATGGATGCCCGCCTCTAGAGTCCCCAGCCTTGCCCACCGGGAGTCTGAAGGGAACCATGCACCGCCACCACCTGCTGGCCTCCACCGCCCTCTTCGATGGCCTTGCTGCCCTGGGGGCTGGCCCGCCCGCTGCCGTGCACGCACAGGCCGCGCGCTCCGCGCCCTTCCCCGCCGGCGCCGGCCACCTCGTGGAATCCGCCACGCTGCGCTCATGAGCATGAGCCAGATAGGCATTTAGCCCAATATCCACCTGGACTTATAGCTATAAAAAGCTGAGCACAAGGAGATTCTCCATGGCACGACGCACCGGCACCCTCGCCCTCGGCGCCTTCCTGTACCCGGCCGGCCACCACATCGCCGCGTGGCGCCACCCCGACGCCAAGGCCGACGCGGGCGTGGACTTCCGCCACTACGTGGCGCTGGCGCAGGCGGCCGAGGCCGCCAGGTTCGACCTGGTGTTCCTGGCCGACGGCGTGGGCACGCGCGGCGACGACGTGGAGTTTTTAAGCCGCACCGCGCACAGCTACCAGGCGCAGTTCGAGCCGATCACCCTGCTCTCGGCCATTGCCGCGGTGACCGAGCGCATCGGCCTGGTCGCCACCGCCTCCACCAGCTTCAACGAGCCCTACCACGTAGCGCGCAAGTTCGCCTCGCTGGACCACATCTCGGGCGGCCGCGCGGGCTGGAACCTGGTCACCACCTCCAGCGAGCACGAGGCGCGCAACTTCAACCGCGACCAGCACATCGCCCACGCCGACCGCTACGCGCGCGCCGGCGAGTTCGCCGACGTGGTCACCGGCCTGTGGGACAGCTGGGAAGACGACGCCTTCCTGCGCGACAAGGCCAGCGGCCGCTTCTACGACCCGGCCAAGCGCCACGTGCTGCGCCACCGCGGCAGCCACTTCACGGTGCAGGGGCCGCTCAATGTCTCGCGCCCGCCGCAGGGCCACCCGGTGGTGGTGCAGGCCGGCTCGTCAGAGGCCGGCAAGGAGCTGGCCGCGCGCACCGCTGAAGTCGTCTTCACCGCCCAGCAGACCTTGACCGACGCCACCGCCTTCTACGCCGACCTGAAAGGCCGGCTGGCCACCTACGGCCGTCAGCCCGGGTCGCTGAAGGTCATGCCCGGCGTGTTCCCGGTGCTGGGCCGCAGCCAGGCCGAGGCAGAAGACAAGTTCCAGCAACTGCAGGAACTGATAGACCCGGTGGTCGGCCTGGCCATGGTGGCCGGCCTGACCGGCGGCTTCGACCTGTCGGGCTACCCGCTCGATGGCCCGATCCCGCCCCTGCCCGCCACCAACGCCAGCAAGAGCCGCCAGCAATTGATGCTGGACCTGGCCCGGCGCGAAAACCTCAGCATCCGCCAGCTCTACCAGCGCGTGGCCGGCGCGCGCGGCCACTGGCAGCTGGTGGGCACCGCGCAAGACGTGGCCGACCAGCTGGAAGAGCGCTTTGTGCACTACGGTGCCGACGGCTACAACGTCATGGCCCCCACCCTGCCCGGTGGCCTGCACGACGTGATCGAACTGCTGCTGCCCGAGCTGCGCCGCCGCGGCCTGTTCCGCACCGATTACCACGGCCACACGCTGCGCGAGCACCTGGGCCTGCAACGCCCGGCACACCCCGCACAACAAGCGCGTGCTGCCGCCCCTTCACCCGCCCTTGCCGCCACAGCATGACCACAGCCAGCCACGACCCCGACGCCCTCGCCCGCGAAACCCTGCGCCTGCTCGGCCCCGCGCCCGACAACTGGGTGCCCACGCACCCGGGCATAGACCACAACGTCGCCGTCATCGGCGGCGGCCAGACCGGCAGCGCCATTGCCTTTGCGCTGCGGCGTGCCGGCATCGGCGGCACCACCGTGATCGATGCCGCCGCAGACGCCTCGCAGGCCGGCGTCTGGCGCACCCGCGCGCGCATGCACAAGCTGCGCACGCCGAAGAACCTGGTCGGGCCCGAGCTGGGCATTGCCGCGCTCGGCTTCCAGGCCTGGTACGAGGGCCGCCACGGCGCCGACGCCTACGCCGCACTCGACCGCATCCCGCGCACCGCCTGGGCCGACTACCTGGCCTGGTTCCGTGAGTTCCTGGCGATAGACGTGCGCTACGGCACACGGCTGCTGCGCATAGAGCCGGTGACGGCCACCCCCGTGCCACACCTGCGCCTGCACCTGGAGGTGCAAGGCCAGCCCCGCATCGAGACCGCACGCAAGCTGGTGCTGGCCAATGGCGTGGCCGGCAACGGCGCGCCCTTCGTGCCGCCCTTCCTCGCGGCAGCGGTGGACGCCGGCCTGGCCGCGCACACCGGCCATGCCATCGACTTCGCCGCGCTGGCGGGCAAAACCGTGGCCGTGATCGGCGCCGCAGCCTCGGCCTTCGACGCCGCCGCCGTGGCGCTGGAGGCCGGCGCGGCTGCCGTACACCTGTTCGCGCGGCGCGACCACATCGCCGCCCGGCCGGTGGCCAAGCTGCGCGGCTACCCCGGTATCTACGACAACTACCTGGCCCTGCCCGACGCCACGCGCTGGCAGCAGGCGCTGCGCTACCGCCGCGCCGGCTCCACGCCACCGGCGGATTCGCTGGCGCGCGTGCTGCAGTTCCCGCAGTTCCACCTGCACCTGTCCGCCCCCTGGGGCGCGGCCCGGGTGCAGGGCGAGCACGTCCTCACCCAGGTGCATGGGGAAGACTTCCGCTTCGACTTCGTGATCGCCGGCACCGGCTACAGCACCGACCCATCCGAGCGCGCCGAGCTGGCCGGCATCGCCCCGCAGGTGCTGCGCTGGCGCGACCGCTTCGCCCCGCCGGCCGACCAGCGCGACGACGCCCTGGGCGCCTCGCCCTATCTGGGCGCCGGCCTGGAATACCTGGAGAAGACGCCCGGCAGCGCGCCCTGGCTGCGCCACATCCACGTCTACAACCCGGCCGGCTTCGCCAGCGTGGGCGTGCCGCTGGGCGACGTACCCAGCATGCGGCGCGACATCCCGGCGCTGGTGCGGCGCCTGAGCGAGGACCTGGCACTGGCCGACCTGCCGCTGCACGAGGCCCGCATCACCGGCGACGTGCCGCCGGACTTCGACGCCACGCTGTACGGCCAGGCGCTCTGGCGCGGGCGGGCGCCGGCGACCGAGCCGACCCCGGCCTGAGGCACCCTCGCCCAGACACTGGCCTCCGGCCCCGCCAGCGGGTCGCCGGGGCCAAGCCCCACGCATTCCAAGCACCACCCGAAGGCCCTGCGCGCCCCGCGCCGCGCAGGGCCATTCGGGCGGGCGCAGCCTGCATGAGAAAATCGCCGGTTACTCCCCCACCGCATACGCAGGACTCGACATGGAAGCAGAACGCATCAACCTCATCGGCAACACCCTGACCGACCTGGCGGCCCGGACCGCCGAGCTACGGGGGTATCTTTGACTTCGATGCCAAGAAGGAACGCCTGCGCACGGTAGACGCCTCGCTGGAAGACCCGGCCGTCTGGAACGACCCCAAGCGCGCGCAGGAGCTCGGCAAGGAGAAAAAGTCGCTCGACGCCGTCGTGGTGCTGCTGGAGAAGCTCACCAGTGAGCTGGCCGACAACGCCGAACTCTTCGAGATGTCCAAGGAAGAAGGCGATGACGACGGCCTGGCCGCCATCGAGGCCGACGCCGCGCAGCAGGCCAGGGAGATCGAGCAGCTCGAATTCCGCCGCATGTTCAACAACCCGGCCGATCCGCTCAACTGCTTCCTGGACATCCAGGCCGGCGCCGGCGGCACCGAGGCCTGCGACTGGGCCAGCATGCTGCTGCGCCAG
>Ga0116227_10013686_pt1 | contig 12648 bp, 8 predicted proteins | sample S1TSphgellanicum_FD_89693 | JGI IMG/M metagenome (GOLD analysis project Ga0116227, IMG submission 89693) | Host-associated microbial communities from peat moss isolated from Minnesota, USA - S1T2_Fb - Sphagnum magellanicum MG | ecosystem: Host-associated > Plants > Peat moss > Unclassified... | reverse complement strand
CGATTGGAATCAATCCGCGATCGGTTGGAATCAAAGTACCTTCCGCAACGCATTTCGAAACCGCGTTGTCCGTATGCTTTTGGAAGGCGGCGAGCATGTCGATGTGCTGATCGACGCTAACGTCGGCGGCCACCGTGAACACGTCCTGCCAATGCTGGGGGACGCCGGCGATGCCTTTGAGCGAACCGCGGTTCTCCTCGATCTTGCCGAGCAACTCTTCGGAGAAGAAGCCTTCGTCTTTGGAGATCTCCTCGAAGAGTGGCACGATGTAGTACAGGTGCTGCGGCCGGCCTTCGGCGTCTTTCATCACGTGTTTGGTGTAGGCCATGCCGAAATACGGCTCGCACCCAAACGAGCAGCCGGCGATCATCGAGATCGTTCCGGTCGGCGCGATCGAAAGTAAGGCGGCGTTGCGGCGCGGCCGCGGATCGTTAGCCCAGATCGACAGGTGCTTATTGGGGAAGTCGCCCCGTTCGCGGGCTAGCGTCTCGCTCGTTTCTTGGGCGCGCTGCTGGATGAACGCCATCAGCTCGCCGGCGAACGTGACGGCCTCGGGCGAGCCGTACGCGATCTGCATTTGAATCAGCAGATCCGCGAAGCCCATGATGCCCAGGCCAACGCGACGGTTATTCGTCACCATGTCCCGGATCTCGTCGATCGGATAAATGTTGGCGTCGATCACGTTGTCGAGGAACCGCAGGGCGACGGCGGTCGTCTGTGCGAGCCGGTCCCAGTCGACGTCTTTGGCGCCGGCGTCGTAGAAGTGGCCCACGTTAATCGATCCGAGGTTGCAGGAGTCGTATCCGTGTAGGAATTGCTCGCCGCAGTTGTGCGCATAGATGCCATTGGCATCGAACGCGTGGACGCCGGGGACCGTGCAATCGAAGACGGGTGCTGTGCCGAGCGGTTCGATCGCCGTCACGTCCGTGCGGTGGCGGTCGCGGAAATCCGGCTTGCGCGCATCGATGACCGCGAGCAGCCGGCGCTGTTTGGCTTCATCGCTGAAGCCGACGCGGCTCGCGAAGCGGACCATGTCGCGCCGCGAGATCACGAGCTTGTGATAGATCCGGCCCGCGTCCGCCAGCCGCTCGCGATACACGGTGGAAACAATTCCTAGCCGTGCCAGCATGCGCTGCGCGACGGCCAGATCGGCGTCGCTCATCGAAACCAGCCGAACGGAGCCGCCATCGTGAAAGTCGCCTCGCACGGAACCGTCGGCGTCGAACCAGCTCTGCAGGAAGCCACAGATGAAGGCGGATGAAGCCGATTCGATTTCGTCGGTCACGTGCAGCGTTTCACGGACCAGGCCGTACGCGTTTGCAAGCTCGGCGACCACTGCCGACGACACGTCCGCCTGCGTCGCTGCCGCGGCGGTCGTGCGGCGCGCGTCCGGCCCGCTCGACGCGTGGCGGAATTCCGGCTTCGGCGGCTCGCCGATCAGCCCATCGCCGCTTCTGCGAAAGCGAAATTGCTGCGCTCCGTCAACTTGCAACTGGCCGTCGCTAAGCATCGTGCCCAATAGGCGGCCCTCATCGAAGTTGCCGCGCCCCTTCCAAGCCGCGTCGGCATGGTCGTGCAGGACGAGCGTGTCGCCCAGTGAGAGGTCGCCGACCTTCGTCCAGGTCCGCTCGCCGTCGCGCTCGACGAGCAACGGATGGTCGGCCGTCGCGTCGACTTCGAAACCGCGGGATGTCTTGACGCGAAACACCGCCTTGTTGCCGGTGAAGAAGAAGCCGCCCGGCGAGGAAGGGTACGCGCGCCCGTCAACGACAGCCTCGAATGGAACGCCGACCAGATCGCGGACGCGTCGCGCGCCCTGCGAGGTGAAGACCCAGGTATCGGCGGTTACGCAGGGGTTGGTCGCGGCGATCGGCCCAAGGCCCGGTAACGGGTTCACGTCGGGATGATCGAGGAAGAGGACGCCGGGTTCGCCGTTCTGCCACGCGCCTTCGACGATCGCATCCCAGATCTCGCGGGCCGGGACCGTCTTGACGACTTCCTTGGTGCGCGGGTCGAGCAGGGCGAAGTCCGAGCCGTCCTTCACGGCCTGCATGAACTCATCCGTGACGCCGACGGAAATGTTGAAGTTGTTGATTTGGGTCTGCAACAACTCTTGCTTGAGGTGAGCGAGTTCGACATCCGTGTAGCGCCCCGTGTCGCTAAACCGGTTCCAAAGCGCGCGGTTCTCGGCGTCGAGCTCCTTCTTGCAGCTCATGAAGTGGAAGACATCGGGATGATCGACGCGCAGAACGCCCATGTTCGCGCCGCGGCGCACGCCGCCTTGCTTGATCGAGTCCGTGGCGGCGTTGAAGACTTTCATGAACGAAACGGGACCGGAGGCGTCCTTACCCGTGGACTGGACCTCCGCGCCCTGGTGCCGGAGCTCGGAAAATGCGAATCCCGTATTGTGGATCAGCGCCAGACCCGTGCGTCCCGAGGCGTACGTGTTCCAGCCTTCGACGGTCAAGTCGTAGTAGGGTAACGCTTTTGGAGCGCGCGCGACCGACTCGATCTCCTGGCCGCGGCGCGCGACCGAGCCGAGCAGATCCGACGCGGACCGGTCCAGCGTTTCGAGCGCCCGTGCGACGGCCTGAAGGTCGTCGCGCCGGATGCGGCCGGCAGCATTGCAACTCCAACGGTTCAGCTCGTCGGCCAGCGGACCCGCGCCCTTGACGCCGCGCGCTTGAACCAGGCCCAGCTCCGCGAGTTCGTCCCGCCACGCCGCGAACGGCACGGTGAGCGCCGTTTGCATGCGGCTGTCGCTGTGCAGACGGCTCTTGCGGAACTCGCTCGACATGAAGCCGGCGACGTCTCCCGCCAGCTCCGAAACTTGCGGTAAGGGGCACAGCAGCACCGTAAACGTGGCGACCTTGCCACGCCCATGCGGTTCTTTGCGTTTGATCGTCGGCCGATAGCCCAGGAGGCTCAGGAGCGCCGCTAAGTCATGCGCCATCTCCGAACTCGCGGTCGTGTACGACGGGCTGCCGTCCGCCGCGACCGTGCCGTCGCTATCCAGCAAGCCCGCGACGAAAGCGCGCACGACGGAGAGCGGCGACTTGGCGATGTGCTCGGGAATGCGGATGCGCTGGTCCTTCGGCCCGCGTTGGGCGAAGCCGCACGCGGCCAGCATCGACGCGACAAAACCTTGGGCGAGCGTCGAGACGTAATGCGTCCCACCGCGCGGATCCTTATTGATTTTGACGTCGATTCCGTGTTCGAGCAGAATGGCGCGGACGCGGTCGAGCACGTCGGTCGCACCGGAGAACCAGCGCAGACGCTCTTGGCGCAGCGCCGGCACGTAGCCAAAGGATCCGTCGCCGAGCGTGAATCCGATGAGCCAGCCGATCTGTTCGTCGATCTTCAGACCGGAAACTAAACGATAGTCCGTCCACGGCCAGAAGGCGTCGGGCCGGTCCGGGCCGAGGATCACGTCGCCCGCGGCCAATTCGTCGGCGCGAACCTCGACGAACTCGCGCCCGCGCAGCACCATGAAGGGATGCCAGGCACTGGTCTGCACCTCGGTGCCCTCGCGCGTCCGCACGACTACCTGCGCGTCGGCGGGGACGTCGAATTTCCAAACGTGGGTCACGTCGCGCAGCGCCGTCTTCCCGTTCGAGGCATCCATCGAAACGGTGCGTATCCCGAGATCACGAACGTCGTACGCGGTTCCGTTACCTTGGACGACGCCCTGACGCCCGTCGATCGTGGCCCGGTTAAACAGCACCTCGATCGGCTCTAGGCCACAAAAGGTCGTCCAGACCCGCGAATCCGCGGACACGCAACCGCCCCCTGATTTTTGAATCAGCGCCATCGCCTTGAGGTTGTAGAAAATCCCTTCGATCGAGTCCGGCACGGGCAGCACGAAGCAGGCCGAGAGCATCGAGAGGGGGCGGCCGGCGTTGACCAGGCACGGGGTATTGGGCATGAAGTCGCGGCGCGCCATCATCTCATAGAAAGCGTGGCTGACGCCGTCGACGACGGCATCAGCATCCCGGCCGAGCTTGACGGCGTACGGTCGCTCGGGCTCCGCGATCGACGAGGCCACGCGCCACAGAAACTCACGCGGCGACTCGACGGCGCCGTCGGCTTTCTTCGCGAAATAGCGCTCCTTGAGAACGCGCATCGCATTGGGATCGAAGGCCGGCTCGGCGAGTCCCGTGGGGACGGAGGCAGCGGGCACGGGAGCTTCAGGCGTCATGGGATCCTCCATCGGAGATGCGGATTCGGGAAACAGCGATCGAACACCTGTTCGAGAGAAACAGGTCCAACATCGACGCTCAGTACGTCATATTGTACACCCGGGACGGTCCACATACAAGATATAGTGGGCCACTCCTTGAGGACAAACGGCGAACCGCCGGTTGAGAACGTTAGAAACTTGTGGATTGAGCGGTGGAACCGGTGGGCCGGCTGTGGGCGAATCCGAGGATAGCGGGGAAGCCGCGCGCAACGGACGCCAACGTGTTTCGCCCTGACGCCTATGCCCGACGGCTCTCCAGCGTCTCGCTGGACGACCTCGCGGCCCGAGGCTTCCGCGGGATCATCGTCGACCTCGACAACACGCTGGTCGGGTACGGAGAAGAGCACCTCTCGGCTGAAGACGCCGCCTGGATCGCGGCGGCCCTCGCGCGCGGCTTTCGCATTTGCCTGGTCTCGAACAACTTCACCGACCGCGTGCTGCGGGTGGGCGGCGAACTCGGCGTGCCGGCGATCCCGAGCGCCCTCAAACCCTTGCCCCGCGCCTTTTCGCGCGCGCTCGCGGTGCTGGGAACGACCAAAGCGCAGACCGTCGTCGTCGGCGATCAACTCTTCACCGACGTGCTCGGCGCCAAGTTCTTGGGTCTCCACGCGATCCTGACCGAGCCTCTGGTCGCCAAGGACTGGCTGGGAACGCGCGTCCTGCGTTTCCTCGAGCGGGTCGTGCTGGGACGGAACGCTGCTTGAAGCCGGCGGCCGCCACGCACGTGCTGCGCGCCGGGTTGCGATGAGTGACGGGAGCTTCCTGAAGCTGGCCGTCATCGGCGATCCGGTCGAACACAGCGCGAGCCCGCGCCTGCAGCGCGCGTTCCTTGACGCGGCGGGACTTTCCGGTTCGTACGAAGCGATCCGCGTCGTGGCCGGCGACGGCGCGCGCGCGATCGACGAGCTGCGCGCGCAGGGCTTCGCCGGTCTCAACGTGACGACGCCGCTCAAGGCCGAAGCCTTCGCGCGCGCCGAGTGGCGCGACCCCGTCGCGACGGCGACCGGGTCGGTCAACACGCTGGTGCTCGGCGAGCGCGTGGACGGCTACAACACCGACGGCATCGGTGCGCTCGGGGCCCTTGCCGACGCCGGTGTGCCCGAGCCGGCGGGCGCCTCGATTCTGGTCCTGGGCGCCGGACCGACGGCTCGCGCGGCCGTCGCGGCGCTCGTCGCTGCCGGCGCCGTCGTGTTCGTTTGGAACCGCACGGCCGCACGCGCCGTGGACCTCGCGCGCGACCTGGGCGCGCGCCCGTTCGAAGCGGGCACGCGCGTCCGGGCCGTGCTCGCAACGCTCGCACCCGGCGCCGAGCTCCGCGACGGAGCGTTGCTGGAAGCGGTGTTGGACGCGCCGCTCCTGATCGACGCCAACTACGCCGGCCGCGCCACGCTCGGCCGGACACTCGGCCGGACTGCCGTCGACGGGCTCGGGATGCTCGAGCACAGCGCGCGCGCCAGCTTCGAACTCTGGCGCTCGCGCTGGGCACGCCGGCGCGAATCTAAACCGTAGTGCGGCACCGCAACTGCTCGGCGGTCGTCAACTCTTGTGATGCGGCTCGCGTGCGAACGAACTCCAAGAGGCCTACCCGCCAGAAATGCCAAACCGGAATTGACTCATGACTGCCGTCTTTTCGCGAATCGCCGTTTCGTAACATGGGTTTTCTCCAGGCCGTTCGGGGCGTTTCCGAGGAGCGAGCCCCGATCTGGGTCATGCGCCAAGCCGGGCGTTATCTGCCCGAGTATTTGCGGGTCAAGGCGAAATCGTCGTTCCTCGAGATGACGCGCACGCCGGAGATCGCGGCCGAGATCACCCTCCAGCCCTTGCGGCGATTTCCGCTGGACGCGGCGATCATCTTCAGCGACATCATGACGCCGCTCGAAGCGCTCGGCATCGAAATCGAATTCTCGCCCGGACCGTCGATCGCGCACCCGCTGCGTTCGCTCGCGCAAATCGAAGCGCTCGAACTGCGCGCGGAGATCGCGCCCTTCGTCGGCGACGCGCTGCGCATCGTCAAAGCCGCGCTGCCGCCCGGCGTCGGGCTGATCGGCTTCGGCGGCACGCCGCTGACGCTCGCCGCGTACTTGGTCGAAGGTGGGGGGAGCAAAGAGTACGCGCAGTTCAGGCAGTTCCTACGTAGCGATCCCGCCGCGCTCCACCTCTTGCTCGAGAAGCTCACGGAGTTGACGATCGCGTATTTGCGGATGCAGGTCGCGGCCGGCGCCGACGCGATCCAACTCTTCGATAGCTGGGCCGGACTGCACGACGAACCGACGTATCGCGAATTCGGGCTGCCGTATTACAAGCGCATCATGGAGGCGCTGGCCGATACCGGAGCGGCGCGAATTTTCTTCGCGCTGGGCGCGTCGCACTTGATGGGCGCCATCGCGGAGATTCCCTGCGAGGTCGTGGGTGTCGACTGGCGCACCGACTTGACCTCGGCGCGGGAACTGCTGCCCGGGCGCGCGCTGCAGGGCAACTTGGATCCCGCGATGCTCTACGCCGGCCGCGAAGCGCTGGCCGCCGAAGCAACGCGCATCCTCGAGGCCGGCCTCGGCGGCGCGCACATCTTCAACCTCGGCCACGGAATCTGGCCCAACACGCCGATCGATGCCGTAGCGCATCTGGTCGAAACCGTCCACAATTACAAGCGAACATGATCGACGAGATGCCCGCGGTGCGCCGCTCCGCGGCGAGGCTGGTTTCCGAACTGCAAGAGCGCTTTTGCGCCGGCGCGCTGGCCGTCGAGCGTGCGGTTGCCGCACGTTCGGGCGTCGCGGCGATCGAGGAATTCGCCATCGACGCCTGGGAGAGCGACGGCACGCACAGCATCGGCGGCACCGGCTCGACGCGCGTGATCGCCGGCGGGGCCGCGTTCGAAAAGGGTGGCGTGAATACGTCGGTCGTGACGGGTGCGAACCTGCCGCCGAGCCTGGTCGCACAGCGGCCGGAATTGACCGGCCACGGATTCTTCGCGGCGGGCGTCAGCGTCGTCTTGCATCCGCTCAACCCGTTCGCGCCGACCGCGCACTGCAACTTTCGCTATTTCGAAGCGCAGGCGCCGGACGGGTCGCGCAGCGCCTGGTGGTTCGGCGGCGGCGCGGATCTCACGCCCTACTATCCGCGGCTCGACGACGTGCGGCACTTTCACGCGACGTTGCGGGCGGCGTGCGAGCGCCACGACCCACTCTTCTATCCGGCGTTCAAGGCCTGGTGCGATCGCTACTTTTATCTCAAGCATCGCGCTGAAACGCGCGGTGTGGGCGGCATCTTCTACGACTACCTCGATGCCGGCGGATTCGGTGAATCCGAAGAACGTACGGGCTTCGGCGAGTCCAAGACGTTCGAGGAGTTGCTGGCCTTCATGGCCGATGCGGGCAATGCGTTCGCCGACGCGTACTTGCCCCTGGTCGAACGCCACGCGCTCGATGGCTTCGGCGAACGCGAACGCGCGTTCCAGCTGATGCGTCGCGGACGCTACGTCGAATTCAACTTGATCTACGACCGCGGAACGCATTTCGGATTGCAGAGCGGCGGCCGGACGGAGTCCATCCTGATGTCCCTTCCTCCACTGGTGCGCTGGGCGTACGACGAACGCCCCGAACCCGGCAGCCGCGAGGCGGAACTCGCCGCCTATTTGCGGCCGCGCGACTGGTTCGCCGCGGACCCGCTGGAACGCTGATGCGTCAAGCGATTCTGCTCGTCAACCTCGGTTCGCCGGCGTCGCCGTCGCCCGCCGACGTGCGCGAGTACCTCGACGAATTTCTGATGGATCCCGACGTGCTGGACGTGCCGACGTTCGTGCGAACCCTGCTCGTGCGCGGATTCATCCTCAACACGCGCCCCGCGAAATCCGCCGAGGCGTATGCCAAGATCTGGACTTCCGGCGGTTCACCGCTAGTCGTGATTTCCGAGCGTACGCGCGCGGCGCTCGAGACGAGCGCGAACGTGCCGGTCGGCCTGGCGATGCGATACGGCGAGCCCTCGATCGCGCGCGGACTCGAAGACCTGCTGGCCCGGGCGGGCGAGATCGACGAACTGCTCGTCGTTCCCCTCTATCCGCACTACGCGATGGCATCGACCAAGACGGTCGAAGTCGCGGTGGAGGCGGCCCTGCGCGGCAAGAATCTGCGCTACCGCTTCTTGGCACCGTTCTACGACGACCCGGGCTATCTCGATGCGCTGGCCGCGCGGCTGCGCGCGGATATGCCGCCGGACTCGCAGTTTCTGCTCTTCAGTTACCACGGCATTCCGCAACGGCACGTGCGCAAGATGGATCCGACCGGCTCGCACTGCCTGCGCTCGGGCGACTGCTGCTCGACGCCGTCGCCCGCGTGGGCGACCTGTTATCGCCACCAAGTGATCGCGACGATGGACGGCGTGGCGCAACGTCTGGGATTACCGAAAGATCGCTACGGTTTCGCGTTCCAATCGCGCCTCGGGGGCGGCTGGCTCGAACCGTTCACCGATAAAGAACTCATCGCGCTGCCGGGCCGCGGCATCACGCGGGTGACCGTCGTGTGCCCGTCGTTCGTCGCCGATTGTCTGGAAACGCTCGAAGAGATGGACATGCGCGGGCGCGAGAGTTTCCTCGGCGCCGGGGGCAAAGCGTTCACCTACGTGCGGTGCCTCAACGAGGATCCCGCGTGGATCGCGGCGCTCGCAGAGCTGTGCCGAAAGCCGGCGCCGGTCCCGGCATGAACGAACCGCCGCGGGTTTCGGCGTGAGCAAGATCGCCGTCATCGGCGGCGGCATCGCGGGCTTGACCGCGGCGTACCGCCTGGGCCGTACGCACGACGTCGTCGCGTTCGAGCGCGAAACGGTTCCCGGCGGAAAGATCCGCTCGCAAGCGATCGACGGCTTCCTCTTCGAGTGGGGACCCAGCGGCTTTCTCTCCAGTGCCGAAGACTTATCCGCACTGGTCGGCGAGCTCGGCCTCGGCGACGTCTTGACGCCCGCGAAACCGGCCGCCAACAAGCGGTTCATCTTTTGGAACGGGATGCTTCACCAGTTGCCGGCCAAGCCGCCGGAAGCGCTACGGATGTCGCTGCTCACGCCGCTGGGCAAACTGCGCGCTGCGGGCGAACTCTTCGTCGCCAAGGGTCCCGGTGCGGACGATGAGAGCGTATACCGTTTCATGGCGCGGCGCTTCGGGCGCGAAGTGGCCGAGCGTCTCGTGTCGCCCGCGTTACTCGGGATCAGCGGCGGTGAGGCCGCGGACACGAGCCTGGCGGCGATCTTCCCGCGGCTGCGCGAACTCGAAGCGCGGCACGGCTCCGTGATTCGCGGCTTGATGAAAGGACCGCGCAAAACCGCGACGATGTGCAGCTTCGCCGACGGCGGCATGCAAACGCTGACGAATCGTCTCGCCGAACGCCTCGCTAACCGGCTGCGGCGCGGCACGTCCGTGCAGCGCATCGAGCCGGTCGCGACCGGCTGGCGCGTCGCCCACGACGACGGCGAACTGCTGGTAGACGGCGTGGTCGTCGCGACGCCCGCGCCCGCCGCGGCCGAACTCGTCGCCGGCTTCGATGCCGAACTCGCCGCGCGCTTGCGCGACATTCCCTACGCGCCGATGCGAGCCGTCGGCATCGCCTTTCGCAAGGAGGACGTCGCCGCACCCCTCGACGGCTTCGGCTTCCTCGCGGCCCGTAACCAGGGCGTGCGCATCCTCGGCGCGTTCTACACCTCGTCGATCATTCCCGAGCATGCCCCCGCGGGCACGGCCTATCTGCGGATCTTCCTGGGCGGCGCCACCGACCCAGGGATCCTGACCCTCGACGCCGACAGCGTGAAAGCGATCGTACTGGGCGATCTGAAAACCGTTCTGGGCATCCACGCAGCGCCGGTCGCGCACCACGAGATCGCCTGGCCGAGCGCGATCCCGCAATATCGCCTGCCGCACCGGTCGCTCGTCGCCACGATCGAACGGCTCGAATCGGCGCATCCCAATTTCGCGCTCATCGGCAACGCCTATCGCGGTCTGGGCGTCGGGGATACCGTCCGCGATGCGTTGGCCGTCGCCGCGCGCCTCGGGCAAGCCATGCCCGTGACGGTCGCCCAAACCGCATAACGGGGTGACCTCCGGGCCTAGGCCACCCTACGCGCTCGCAGGCTGCGTAGGGCGGGAGGTTCCGGTGGCGACAAAAATCAGCGGAACCGCAATTACATAGATGACGACCACCCAGAGCCAGATGGCTCCGGGCCACGCCTTTTGGACGATAAAGTAAATCGTCGAAAAAGCGAGCGGCGCAACGATAGATGCCAAACTTACAGCCGACGCTAGCACGCCTTGCAACTCGCCTTGATGGGCTGAGTCAACCAGTCGGGTCGCTAATGTCTGAAGCGCCGGTGTTCCGATGCCAGTGAGTGCGAAGATCGGCATGATAGCGAAGACGATCCAACCTTGTTTGGCGAAGGCCATGACGATAAGCGCGATGCAAGCGCAAGCAACACCGACGAGAACGGCCCCACGATCGCCGAGAAGTTTCGTCACTGGGCCGGGCAAAAGTGCCTGCGCCAGCGTTTGGCAAACGCCGAATGTACCGAGCGAAAGGCCGATCCAGCGGCCATTCCAGTGGAACGCGTCAAAGCCCCACAGTGCCCAGCACGTGCCATAGGCTTCTCCGCTGCCGCTCAAAATAAGAAACACCAGGGTGATTGGCAGAAGTCCCTTCATCGAGAAGACCCATCGCAGCGGCCGAAGCGGATTGAGCGCAGCCAGATCAATCTTTTGCCGGCTCGGCGTGCGTGAGTCCGGAAGGACGAAGAGAGCCAGTAGGAAGTTGCAGGCGTTGAGTACGGCGGCGGCGATGAACGGGAGCCGCAGCCAGTAGTCGCCGAGCAGTCCGCCGAGAACCGGCCCGATGATGAAGCCGATGCCAAACATGGCATTGAATAAGCCGAAGCGACGGGCGCGCTTGTCCTCGGTCGAAATATCGGTGATGTAAGCCATCGCCACGGAGACATTGGCGCTCGTCAGACCAGCGATAGCGCGGCCGACCAGCAGCATCCAAAGTTGCGGTGCGAACGCCAAGACGACATAGTTGATCGCCGCACCCGCTAAAGAAATGAGTAGCACGGGACGCCTGCCGAGGTTGTCGCTCAAAGCGCCGAGCACGGGCGCAAAGACGAACTGCATGACGGCGTAGAGTGCGGCCATTACGCCGATGTAAGGCGCGATGCGCTGGGTGTGCGTAACCTCCTCAAGAAGTCGCGGAAGAATCGGGAAAATAAGGCCGATGCCTACGGCGTCGAGTACGATTGCCGCGAAGATGACTAGAAGGGGTCTGGTCACCGACGAGCTTGGGCTTCGACGATAACGACATCACGAACATTCGAAAACATCTAAGAGACGCTGATTACGAGCTTGCCCAGGACATGCCCGGCTGCGCTGAGTTTGTACGCTTCCGCGGCTTGTGCGAGTGGAAACGTCTTTTCCAGAGTCACGCGGAAAGCACCATCGGAATACAGGCGTCCTGCCTCCGCAAGGGCGAGCTCGGGATTCTTCTGGACCTCGAAAGACCCCTGAGCGCCATACTGTGGCGCGGTAAAGTCTGCGACGGAGACAACTCGTGAAGGGTCGCCAACCAGCTCGATCAGGTCAGGGATGACGCCGGAGCCGGCGAGGTCGAGAGCGGCATTTACGCCATTTGGCGCAAGTTTCCTAACCCGTTCAACAAGGCCCGGTCCATAGGTCGTCGGGATCGCGCCGAGCCCGCGCAAATAATCGTGCTTTGGGGCGCTCGCGGTGCCGATCACGGTGATTCCGCGGTAACGCGCAAGCTGGATCACCGCGGAGCCGATGCCACCGGCCGCTCCGTTCACCAGAAGCGTCTCGCCGGATTTCACACCAACCTGCGCAAGAATCCGCGTTGATGTTTCGACGACTACGGGGAACGCGCCGGCCTCATCGAACGGCAGATCGTCAGGTTTGCGCGCCCAGTTTGTCAGAACCGCGCACTGAGCCGCCGTATTGCGACCATAGCCGAAGACAGCGTCTCCGATCAAGACGTCGGTGACGCCTTCGCCGACTTCATCTACGACGCCGGCTGCCTCGACCCCGATGCCTGAAGGAAGCGGAATCGCTTTGCCCTTCCAGGTACCGGCTCGGACCTTCATCAAGTCCGAGGGGTTGACCCCGGCAGCGCGGACCGCAATCCGTACCTGGCCGCGACCGGCATGCGGCTCGTCGACGTCGACCACCTGCAGCACCTCGGGGCCGCCATATTCACTGAATTGAACCGCTTGCATACGCGCTCCGATGTGTACTCAGTATATAAAGTATGGTATCCTTGGCAGTATGTCAATGCTTTCTGACCGCCGGTCTCGTAAGCGCCTTGCGACCCGTCTAGGCATCTCCGTGGCCGCCACGCGCCTCTTCTTAGAGCGGGGCTTCGATCACGTGACGG
>Ga0116227_10013685_pt1 | contig 12648 bp, 13 predicted proteins | sample S1TSphgellanicum_FD_89693 | JGI IMG/M metagenome (GOLD analysis project Ga0116227, IMG submission 89693) | Host-associated microbial communities from peat moss isolated from Minnesota, USA - S1T2_Fb - Sphagnum magellanicum MG | ecosystem: Host-associated > Plants > Peat moss > Unclassified... | reverse complement strand
TTTGATACTGACGCAAAAGGTCACGCTCGAGATTTGGAGAGCGCCTATAACGATGATTTTGACTCAGCGGAAAACTCCTTGGGCGCCGCACTGGTGCGGTGGCTGGTGATCTTATGGGTCATCACCACGCTGGCTGTGGGGACTTTCGTCATAGCTCGCGCCCTGTTCGCCTATGCCCCAAAGATCCTGGCGGGATTGGCACAGATTTTTTCCTAAGACGCGATGCGCTTCTGAATGGAAGCACGCCGGTTAGGCGTTAAGGTCGGACCCGACATCCAGGTTTCCGCCTTGCTCACCCTGCCGCCCCAATGCAGCGTGGCTTTGGTGCTGGCGCATGGCGCGGGCGCAGGTATGGAACACTCGTCGATGACCGCCTTGTCGGAGGGCTTGTACCGCCGCGGCGTTGCCACGTTGCGCTATCAATTTCCTTTCATGGAACGCCATATCAAGCGCACCGATCCGCCTGCCCTGTGTCACGCCACTGTTCGCGCGGCCGTGCGATGCGCTGCAGATCTGCTGGGCGACACGCCCCTCGTGGCGGGCGGTCGATCATTCGGAGGTCGCATGACTTCGCAAGCGCAAGCCATGAGTCCTCTGGAAGCTGTGAAAGGTTTGGTTTTTTTCGGGTTTCCCTTGCACCCGGCGAAGCAACCCGCTGATACCCGGGCCGCTCACCTCGATGAGGTAAAAATTCCCATGTTGTTTTTACAGGGCACTCGCGACGATCTGGCGGACTTGAGTCTACTGCGGCCTGTGGTCGAGCGATTGAAGCCCCGCGCAACCTTGGCGGTGCTGGAGCATGCCGATCATTCTTTCAATGTGTTGGCGCGCAGTGGTCTCACCAACAGCGAAGTGCGCGAGCACATGCTCGAAGTCTTCGCCGGTTGGGCGCAAGCCTTAAGCATTGCGCCAACTGGTGAACATCCAACCGATGGCCGCGCTGCCGCCGATTCCGACAAAACACATCAATGCCATATCGGGATTACCGGTGAACAAATGAAACAGAAATCCGGCGAATGAGGAAATCGCGGTTAGACCGAACAGACCGGCTACCGTGTAAGTGATAAAAGACATCGATGTGCTCCGAAGTAGTGGTGGCGCAATATTCCTCCAGGCTTCTCCCGCGAGCGAGATGTCTGTGTCCAGCTACAAAGCTAAATTAGCCGGTTTGACTTAATAGACTGCATCTTGCACGACCCTTGCATGCGGCGCAATGACATAACCTGCCCCTTAGCGACTTTTGCGCCGCGCGGGCTTGCGCTTTGCCGTGACCGCTTTGATGGCGGCAGCAAGCGACCGAGCAGCCTCACCGTAGTCTTGCCACGGCCGCGCTTTTTGCAGCATTTGAGGACCGCTAATGACTGTGAATGCCTTGGGGTCCAATCCGGATCTGACCGCTTTCCAGGAAATCGGCATCGATATGGGCGCGCCTTCGCGCGCGCGCGGCGACAAGACCGCAACCGCTGTTGCAGTGCGATCGTTGCGTAGATAGTCCAGGAATATTCGCCCGGTCCGTTGGCTCTTGGACATGTTGTCCAAGTAGCGTCCGGGGCTGTCGCTCGCCATCTGAGCGCAGAGGACATGTGCGAAATTCTTCGCGTCGGGCCAAGTCACGGACTGTCGGCCGCCGCTCAGCGGCGTGACCACATGCAGGCCCTTGCCGCCGGTGGTCTTGCAGAATGACTCCAATCCCAAAGCCTTCAGCCGGTCTCGTATCTCCAGGGCGCCGGCAATAACCGCCTCGAAGGCCACATCCGGTGCGGGATCCAAGTCAAACACCAATCGACCCGCGACCTCCGGGTTATCCGGTGCACAATTCCAAGGATGGATCTCCAGCGTGCCAATTTGGGCGAGCGCAATCAGGCCCTCGATGCGATCAACTTGCAGGTAGGGTGCCTTGTCGCCTTTTACCTTGACCGCGGAGAGTAATTGGGACATCCCCCGCGTTGCATGCCGCTGAAAAAATTGTTGCGCACCCAGACCGTCCGGAACACGCACCACCGAGGACGGCCGCCCCTTGAGGTGAGGCATCATCCATGCGCCGATGGTCTCGAAATACCGAGCGAGATCCAGTTTGGTCACGGCCGCAACCTGAAGTGTCTTGGGCCAAAAAATTTTGTCGGGGTGGGATATCGCCACCCCCAAAACCGCTGCGCCGCCCTTTGCGCCCGCCTTGGCAGACGACAACTTCTCGCTCGCGGGCATGGCTTCCTCTCCGATCGGCTCTGCGATTTCTGCAACCACGTTCTTGGGGCTCTTATCCTCTCGCAGTGCCTTGAACGCGGCTTGCCGAATCATTCCTGCTTCAGTCCACCCCGCAAATTCGATTTCCGCCACCAGTGCAGGCTTCAGCCATTGCACTGCTCGGTCTTGCGGCGGGGGGTTTTTGCCGCCGAACGGCGAGGTGTTGCGGACCAGTCGCTGCAATCGAGGCGACAGTTGCTTCGCCACTGCCTGACTGTAGCCGGTGCCCACCCGGCCTACGTATTCGAGTGTTCCCTCGCGATACACGCCGGCCAGCAGCGAGCGCACGCTGCCACCCGCCGACGTCCATCCCCCTATGACAATCTCTTGGCCCGCACGCACCTTGGACTTGGTCCAACTGCCGCTTCGTCCGGACCGATAGGGAGCATCGAGTCTCTTGGAGACTATCCCCTCCAGGTGCATCTTTTGCGCAGAAGCCAGAATGTCGCGGCCGTTGGAAACCAGATGCGCCACGTAATGTAGGCGCTCCGGCTGTTTGGCATCGGTCAGCAAGCGCTCCAATTTGAGCTTGCGCTCGACCAAGGGCAGCGATCGCAGATCTTGCTTCCCCAGAAACAGCAGATCGAACACGAAGTAGTAAAGGGTATCGGAGCGCTTTTCCGACAGCGCGGCCTGCAGAGCGCCAAAATCCGGCAGTCCGTCCGAATTGAGCGCCACGACTTCCCCGTCCAAGAGGCAGTCCGGCAAATGCCGGGCGGACCGCGCCACGTCGGCAAATCGCGTAGTCCAGTCAAGGCCGGTGCGGGTCAGCAGGGTGACATGTTTTCCTTGCACTCTGAGTTGCGCCCGGTAGCCGTCGAGTTTGACTTCGTGGGCCCACCCCGGTTCCGAGGGCAGCTGCTCCACCAACTTGCACAACTGCGGTTCGATGAATTTCGGCAGTTGTTTGGCCAACGGCGCTTGGGCTGGCGGGGTCGCCATGACGAAGGGGACCGGCTTTTTACCGACCCCTGCGCTGATCTGTTGCATGCTGCGACCCGAGGCAACGGAAGAGTCTTGCGCCAGCAGCGCTTCAGTACCTCCGGCGATCGCGCTGGCATCTTGGTGTTTGATCAGCAGCCAATGAGTGCGTTTACCGCCGTAGCGATCGCCGCGCATGCGCACCAGCACCCAACTTCCCGAGAGACGCTGTCCTGACAATGTGAACTTGAGATCGCCGCTTTCGAAACCTTGCTCGGGCGTTCTGCCCCCCTCCGGCGACCAATAACCGCGGTCCCACAAGAGCACCGTTCCTCCGCCGTACTCGCCTTTCGGGATGTTGCCTTCGAAATCGCCGTAATCGAGCGGATGGTCCTCCACCTCCACCGCCAGGCGCTTGTCGGCCGGATCGATGGACGGGCCCCGAGCTACCGCCCACGATTTGAAAACTCCGCCCAATTCCAACCGCAGGTCATAGTGCAGTTGACGAGCGGCATGCTTTTGGATCACGAACCGCAGTTGGGCGCCGGCCGTCACGGTCAGTGCGCCGTAAGGCTCGGCGGTCTTTGAGAAATCGCGCTTGGCGCGATAGACCTTGAGCTGCGATTTCGCCACGTCAGCTGCCGTCGCGGTCCATCATACGACGGTAGGCCAGCAGGTGGCGTAGGGAGGATTTGCTGTCCGAGGCTTCCTCATAAAGACGCGCAAGATTAAAGTGAGCGTCGGCCAGCTGCGGATCAAGCGCCAGGGAATCTCGATACGCCAGGATGGCATCGGCGGGCCGGTGCATATCCTCGAGCAACACCGCGAGATTGAAACAGATCACCGCGTCAGGCCGCGTGGCACCGCGATAGACTCGCTCGGCTTCCTCGAGCAAGCCGGCGAGATGCAGAAGCCGCCCCAAGTTGATTCGCGAATCCACATGTTGATGATCGGCCGCAAGACTTGCCTGGTACGCTGCGCGCGCGCCTGCCGGGTCTGAATCTTCGAGTTCGAACGCCTTTGCATACAGTGCGGCGGCGCCCGGCGCGGCGGCGGCCGGCGCGGCGGCGGCCGGCGGCCGAATCATGTGCAGATCTGCAGGCTCAGCGTCGATGTCCAACGCCAAGGCATATTGGCCCGACTCCGACTCCCACAGCATCTTGCCCTCGCGAACTGCGATGCGGTCGCCGAGCGGTGTCAATGACAACCGCTTCAATGTCTGTCCGGCAGGCAGTGCCGCGCGAAGCTTTTCCAGGGTTCTATGGATACGCTGCGCCGGAATATTCGCCGCGCGCAGTGCGCTTGCCGTGCGCAGCACGATCAGGTCCTCGAAGGAATAATTCAGACGCCCCGCGCGCCGGACGGGATTCAGATGCCCCGCGCGTGCCAGCGCTCGAACCGCCGCGGCGGACAAGCCGAACAGCCGCTTGAGATCGTTCGAATCATAGGCATGCATCTCACCGCCGGGCGGACTTGCGTGAGGCTCCGGGGGCGGCCGCCCGTTTCGGCGATTTCCTTTCCTTGAGTTCGGTTTTTTGGGTTCCGCGCGCATCGATACTGGCCCGCAATGCCTCCATCAAGTCGATCACATTGCTGCTGGTCGCGGCTACCGGACCTTCAGCCAGGGTGACCTCTTTGCCCTCGACTTTTTTCTGAATGGCGGCTTCAACCCGCGCCTTGTGCTCGTCAGCGTACTCGTTCGGGTCGAATCTCTTGACCGCCAAGTGTTCGATGAGTTGCTGCGCGAGCTTGAGTTCCTGTTCCGACACCGGCGCCGCTTCGACACCGAGATCCTTCAGTTCGCGCACTTCGGCTTTGAAATGCAGCTGGTGCATCGCGAGCCCGTCGCCGAGCGCCCGCACGACGATGATATGTTCCTTGCCGCGCGAGATCCATCGACCCACCGCGGCCTGATGCGTCTTACGCAGCGCGGTCGCGAGCAGCGTATAGGGCTTGGCGCCGCCCTTGTCGGGCGCCAGATAGTAAGTTCCATCGAAGTACAAGGGATCGACCGATTCGAGAGGCACGAATTGACCGATATCAATCGCATGGGTCGTCGTGTCTTCCAGCGCCTTCAATTCCTCGGCGCTGAACATGACGTACTGATCCTTGGCGAACTCATAGCCCTTCACCATTTCGGAGCGTTCAACCAGCTTGCCGTCATTCACTGCGACGTATTGCTGCTTGACCCGCGAGCCATCTTTCTGACGCAGTAAATTGAATGAAATCCGTTCCGACGATACGGTGGCTGAATACAGCTTCACCGGAATTGCGACCAGTCCGAAGGATATCGTCAGTGAGGCAATCGAGCGGGCCGGTGTAGCCATGTGTTCTATCCCTAGGTGGTTTGCTTATCCTAGGCCCGTATGATCCCAATATGCAATAAATCATCAACTTAGACTGAGATCTCCATGTCAGAACTACATGTGGGCGCTTTCCGACTCTTTTTAAACAAACGAGTTGATAACAATCCTACAAGACATTGAAATCACGATCTTTTAACGCAATTGGCTATCCTTACTGCCTCGCCGGTTGTAGCCACTGAACTTCTGCCTATCGCGATCATGAACCTCCTGACAAGCGACGCACAATCTCACGCCCGGATAGGCGACACGGCGAGCCTCGGGAATGGCGGTTTCACACTCGGCGCAAACCTTCAGGGACGGCCCCTGCGGCAGCTCACTCTTGACGCGGCCAATGGCGTCCTTGACCGTCGCATCGATCTGATCCTGAACCGCCCCATCGCCTGCCCAACCGGTTGCCATAGGTCATAGTGTGGGGATCCGGGCGGTAGGCACAAGGCCTCTGGTGTTCCTGTTTGCTGAGGACAATCATCAGGTCACATTTTAGGAGAAACCCCTGCCGTAGTCTTTACCACCATGGGTGATCGATATGTACTGCCCGAACAGGCAGCGGCGGAGCGGGAATTCTTGCCGGCGCGCAACTGGTGGAATTTCGCGCCCAAATTCAATGTGGTCGCCGGCAATTTCGTGCCCAGCGTGCGTTGGCACGACGGTGAGTCAGAAGCCGGCATGATGCGCTGGGGATTCATTCCCTCCTGGGAGGAAGGCTCGAGCCCCGAGGCGCCGTTGCACATCAATTTTGACGCGGTCATGGACTCTCCTGCCTTCCGCTCGCCTTGGCTCAACAGCCAGCGCTGCATCCTGATCATGGCCGGGTTCTATGTGTGGCAATTGACCGATGCTCGCTATCGCCAACCTTACTTCGTGCGCTTGCTGGATCGGCCTGTTTTCGGCGTCGCCGCCCTATGGGACCGTTCTGTGAAGGACAAGGAAGATGTCATCGAGAGTTGCGCGATGTTTTGCGTGCCGCCGAATGAATTGATGATATCCACGGCGAACACCGCAGGGCGGATGCCTGCGATCTTGAGGCGCAGGGATTACCATCGGTGGCTGTCAGGTACCCCGGTTGAGGCCAAGGCAGCCTTGCAGCCCTACAGGCAAGAGTGGATGCAAGCGTACCGCGTCAGTCCGAAGGTAAACTCGCCGGCGCTGGACGATGCCTCCCTGATCCTGCCGGTCGCGACGAGCGCAGCTTGAATGTTCGAAGATTTCGCGCATGCTTCCATGCGACTCGACGGAATCGACATCGCCTATGTCATGGGAGGGAGGGGACCGCCGCTGTTGTTGTTGCATGGCTATCCGCAATGCAAGGCGATGTGGGCTCGCGTCGCGCCCCGATTGGCGCAAAACTTCACGCTCATCTGCCCGGATCTTCGCGGCTATGGCGATTCGTCGAAGCCGCGAGGCTTGCCGGATCATTCCAATTACTCCTTTCGCGCCATGGCAAATGATCAAGTGGCTTTGATGCGCGAGTTGGGATTTTCGAGTTTTCACGTGGCGGGACATGATAGGGGCGCGCGTACTGCCCACCGAATGGCGCTTGACCATCCCGCTGCCGTTCGAGCCCTGGCGGTGATGGACATTGTGCCCACCTACACCATGTTCATGGAAACCAATCGAAAGGTAGCATCGGCGTACTGGCACTGGTATCTGCTCTCGCAGCCGGAGCCGTTTCCGGAAAGATTAATTGCCGCCGATCCTGATTTTTTTTATGAGACCTGCCTGATTGGCTGGGGCGCCGCCAAGATCAGCGATTTCGATCCGGAAATGATGGCCGAGTACCGACGCGCATGGCGCAATCCGGCCATGATTCATGGTTCATGCTCTGACTATCGTGCCGCCGCCAGCATCGATCTTGAACTCGACTCCGACGATGGAGGCCGCATGCTCGACGTGCCCACGCTGGTGTTCTACGGATCGCACGGCCAAATGGCAAAGTTGTTCGACATTCCCGCCGAATGGCGCAAGCGTTGCTCGCGGGTGCGGGAGGCGTCGTTGCCGGGCGGGCATTTCTTCGTGGACCAATATCCGGATGCCGTTGCACAGGTGCTCGAGCAATTTTTTGTCGGCGCAATGCCGACAGCAGGATAAGCTGGCGGCGGCTTGTCCGCGCCCCGACCCGGATCATAATTCCTGCCCATGCGTAGGAAGTCTTCAGCGTGTGGAATAGCTTTACTGTCGATGCTGACGGCGGCGGCGATTGCCGAGGAGTCACAAGCTCAGGCCTTGTCGATCCATCGTCAGATCGTGGTATGCATGACCAAGAGCATGACAGCCAATCGAACCCTCTCGTACAACGATGCAGAGCGGATTTGCAAGGAAAGCGTGACGGCGAGAAATCAACCCGCAGTCACCGCCAAGCGTGCGCTGACGGCAGATGCGGCCGTCGCGCCGGCGCTGAAGACGCCCTAGCTTCACGGCGACTTGGGCACCGGCGGCGGTGGACTCACCGGCGCCAGTGACTTGCTGACGCCGCGTTTTTCAGGCGGCGTCATATCGATGTCCAGCTTCGGAACACCCAGTTGACCTTCCAATTTATGCAGCTTGTCGAGATCGATCGCCCCCACGATGTTGACGATCGTAAACTGGCGCGGCTCGCTTGCGATCACGGCAAGACCCACGGCCTGGTTTTTATCGACCATGATGTAAATATCGACATCGGCGTGGGTTTTACGGCTGCGGGTTTCCACCAGCCGAGTCCAGCCGGGTGCGGCCAGCTGGGCTCGGACCGAGTCAATGTCGGAAGCGCGATAGGCACCATCGGTATCGAAGGTGAAACTGCGGATGTAGATCCCCTGCAGACCCTTGATGACATCGATGGTCTGCGCCTCTTCCGGATCCTTGGAATCGAGAAAACGCGCGGCCATCGCCAACAAATTCGGATCCAAGGTGATGCTCACAGAGTCGCTCGCGGTCTTCGACAGCGCCGCGAAATCCGGCAGATTCAAGCGCGCGTTGGCAGCGGCCGTACACAGGGTCGGGATCAGAAGCAACGCCAGCCAAGCGCCGAGGCGACAACTCATGCGCCGGCCTCGGGGTCGCCCAGCGAGGATGACTGGCTCTTGACCGTCTCATAGGCCAAGTCCAACTTTTGGCTGGTCAGGGCCAAGGCCTGCAAAACCTGGCGTCGTGCTTCGAGCCCATCGGCCACTTCGCGCTGCGCGCGCTGGTGCTGATAGACGCCGGCCGCCATGAGCAATGAGGCAGCGATCCCGCTCAACCACCAGAGCCGTCGAGAGGCCGCCCCACCGCTGCGGTCGGCCGACCTCGCGGATTTGGCGGTCGCCTGTGCGATCACACGCCGGGTGAAATCCTCCGTGGGTGCAACGGGACGCAGTGCCTCGCGTAACCGGGATTCAATGTCATTTTTCATGTCAATTCATCCTCCAAACCTTCTCGCAGCAAATCCAGCGAGCGCTTCAAATGACTCTTGACGGTGTTGATGGACATGTCGAGAGTTTTTGCGATATCGGCGGGATCCAAATCCTCCTGATAGCGCAGCAGCATCACGGCGCGAGCATCCGGCGACAAATCGGCCAGTAGCATCCCCAGACTCTTCTGCAGCAGGGGGTCGCGGTTTCCGGCCTCATCGGACACGTGATCCTCATCGAGCAGCGGCGCCAATTCGAATTTCGTCCGGTGCCTCAGCTGATCGATCGCTCGATGGGTCGTGACCTTGCGCAGCCAAAATCCCAAGTGCTGGTTGGTTTCGATTCGACTCAAGTTTTCGCTCATTTGAATGAAAACATCCTGCACCAGATCTTCAGCCAGATGCCTCGCTCCGAGCATCCGCAGAGCCAGGCTGTACACGGATTTTTGATGCGCGCGAATCAGCGCCGCGATGGCGGTTGGTTGACCCGCGCGCGCTCGCGCCAGCTGCTGGTCCAAGTAATCGAGACTTGAATCATTCAAATTGATGGACCGCAATGCCAGCGCCATTGCCACGGAGTCATGATCCTTACATCAACAAGCGAGCTTGGCCAGATTTGCTCTCGTGTATATGCAGCTGCTTTTGCAGCTCCGGCAGATCTTCCGGGTTGAATGAACCCACGATGTTGATGATCGTGAATTCCCGCGGCTCGCTGGCAATCAGCGCGAAGCCGCTGGTGTGATTGTGGTCCATCATCAGGTACATATCTACGTTCTCCTGCTTCTTGCCGTCGCGCACTTGCATCAGCTGCGACCAGCCGGGAGCTGACAACTGGCGGCGGACAGCGTCGATGTCGGCCATGGAGTAGGCAAAGTCGGTGGCGAATGTGAAGCTGTGGATCTCGATCGACTTGATCCCGGACAACAGACGCTTGGTGGCCGCAGAGTCGGGGTCTGAATGGGTGTCGTAGTCCATAAAGCGACCCACCGTGTGCAGCAGCCAGGGCCCAAGACTGATATGCACCGAATCGGTGGCTTTTTCGGCCAGGCCCCGAAAATCCGGCATCGTCAACTGGCCATCCGCGGTCCAACCGAGGGTAGGCATCAACAGGCACGTCATCATTATCATACGAAGCTTCATGAACAACTCCTTGGCCATTAACGGGGGCTGCAATGGCAGCCATGCTTGAGGAATACGCTCGGGAGGGCTTGAGCGGGTGCAGCGCCAGCCGTTTATTACATAATTCAAGACGCGCATAATCCTCTCCAACAAACACATTGGAGAGTCGCGATGAAGATTCGTCAGCTGGGCCGCAACGGCCCGCAGGTGTCGGCGATTGGTCTTGGCTGTATGGGATTTTCCGAATTCTACAAATCCAGCGCCAAGGATGATGCCGAGGCCATCGGGGTCATCCGCGGCGCCTTGGAGCAGGGGCTGACTTTTCTCGACACCGCCGACATCTACGGTCCCCACACGAATGAAGTGTTGGTGGGCAAAGCGATCGCGGGCCGGCGCAATCAGGTGTTTTTGGCCACGAAGTTTGGCATTCAGCGCGACCCTGCGAATCCGAAGGCACGCGGCGTCAGCGGCAGGCCCGACTATGTTCGCGCCTGCTGCGAGAGCTCCCTGAAACGGCTCGGCGTTGAACGCATCGATCTGTACTATCAACACCGCATCGACCGCAGCACGCCGATCGAGGAGACGGTGGGAGCCATGGCCGAATTGTTGAAGGCCGGCAAAATCGCTCACATGGGTCTGTCGGAACCCAGCGCGGACACCTTGCGACGGGCGCACCAAGTTCATCCGATCACGGCCGTACAGTCGGAATATTCGCTCTGGTCACGCGATCCTGAAGACGGGGTGTTGCAGACCTGCCGGGAACTGGGCATCGGATTCGTGGCGTACAGCCCGCTCGGGCGCGGCTTCCTGACGGGACGCTTCCGTAGCATTGAGGACCTCGATGTCAACGACTACCGGCGCCACTCGCCGCGCTTTCAAGGCGATAACTTTGCCAAGAATCTGCAATTGGTCGAGAAGGTAACCCAGCTCTCTCAGGAGAAACATTGCACCGCGGCCCAGTTGGCGTTGGCCTGGCTGCTGGCCCAGGACTCGCATATCGTGCCGATTCCTGGCACGACGAACGCCGCACGGCTCAAGGAAAACATCGCGGCCACCGACCTCACGTTGACCGCCACTGATCTGACACGGATTGCAAGCGTGGCGCCGCACGGGGTCGCCGCCGGCACGCGTTACGATGAACTCGGCATGCGCACCGTCAACGGCTGAAGGACTCATAACGCCCGGTAAGCACCATATACGATCTAGCTATTCGACGCTGGTAGCGGCGAGGACTACCGTGTGCGGCTTCATCACTGGAGCTGAACATGGCGGAAATCGCCGAGCCTACCAACGCCCGCAGCGTCGCGCGCGAATCGCGCTGGATGGACTTATTCCGTAAAGAGGATTGGTGGGCCATCTGGATCGGATTGGGATTGATCGCCGTCGCCGTGGGGTTGTTCACCAACGGCGGCAGCATCAAATGGATCGCAGTGGCGCCGCAAAAGTGGAGCCACTTGCCGGATGTTGCCGGCCAACTGAAGTCACACGCCGTGCAGTTCGGGGCGCTGTTTGTTCTATGGGCGGCAGCCTTCGGCTTGGGCGCAGCGGCATTGGGCATTCGGATTTCGCGCTTTCTGCCCGCGTTTCTCGCGGTTTACCTGGCGGCCGGAGCGATCTATTTCCTGGGACTGTGGGATCAGGCGGCCCACTACAATCTGGAGCCTCCACTGGTGGGGCTGGGCCTAGGCCTGCTGATCTCCAACACGGTCGGCGTGCCGCGCTGGCTCGAACCCGGACTGCGGGTGGAGTTTTATATCAAGACCGGCATTGTGTTGCTGGGTGCCGGCCTGCCGCTGACGTTGATTGCATGGGCAGGTCCCGTGGCCATCGTGCAGGCGGCAATCGTTTCACTGACCACCTTCGGCGTCATCTACATGGCGGCAGTACGCATGGGTTTGGATAAACGTCTTGCGGCCACTCTGGGTACGGGAGGCGCGGTCTGCGGCGTCTCAGGTGCCATCGCCGTCGGCGGCGCGGTGGGTGCCAAGCGGGAGGACGTGTCGGTCACCATTTCCGTGGTGGTGGCCTGGGCCATCGTCATGATTTTCGCGCTGCCTCTTGTCGCGCGCGCTCTCGGATTGTCCACCGGCGTCGCGGGCGCGTGGATTGGCACGTCGGAATTTGCGGATGCCGCGGGATTGGCGGCGGCACAGACCTACGGCGGCTACGCCGGCCATGTCAACGGCATCGCCGGCACAGCAGATGCGGCCGTGAGCGCCTTCACCCTCATGAAAGTGATCGGACGCGACGTCTGGATTGGCGTGTGGGCATTCGTGCTTTCTTTGATCGCCACCACGCGGTGGGAGCGCACCGGTGTCAGCAGCAAGGCGAATGCCGGCGAGATCTGGGGGCGCTTTCCGAAGTTCGTGCTCGGCTTCTTGGTGGCCTCCGCGGTCGTGACGCTGGTATCCCGCGGTTATGACTATGCCGCCTACAAGAAGGAGGTGCTGCCCGCACTGGTGGGACCGTTGCAAGCCCTTCGAACCTGGGCATTCACCTTTGCATTCCTGGCGATTGGATTGACCACGCGTCTGCGCGACTTCGCCTCCCTCGGCGCCAAGCCTCTATACGCCTTCAGCATTGGCGTAGTGGTGAACCTGGCGCTCGGTTTTCTCTTCTCGACCCAAGTGT
>Ga0116227_10013684_pt1 | contig 12648 bp, 11 predicted proteins | sample S1TSphgellanicum_FD_89693 | JGI IMG/M metagenome (GOLD analysis project Ga0116227, IMG submission 89693) | Host-associated microbial communities from peat moss isolated from Minnesota, USA - S1T2_Fb - Sphagnum magellanicum MG | ecosystem: Host-associated > Plants > Peat moss > Unclassified... | reverse complement strand
TTATAACGGAAGGGGAAATAGAAATCGGAGAAGGCACAAGCATCGGACCGAACTGTTATTTAAAAGGGCCTTTGCGCATCGGTGCAAATAATAAGATAGGACCCCATGTGATGATAGGAACGGATCCCGAACACAAAACTAAACCGGGTGTCGGGATCGTTACGATCGGAGACGGAAATACGATCCGCGAGTTTTCCGTAATTCAAAGAGGCACCGGCGACTCCGATACGCAAATCGGAAACAATTGTTTTATTATGGCCTATGCTTATATCGCTCATGATTGCTTTATCGATTCCGATGTGATTTTGTGCGCTCGAGTATCTCTTTCGGGACACTGTCATGTTTTGCTAGGAGCCATTTTAGGGTTAGGTTCCACTTTTCATCAGTTTTCAACCGTAGGAGCGCATGCTTTTGTCGGGATGGGAAGCGTTGTTGTCAAAGACGTTCCTCCGTTTTGCGTTGTAGCAGGAAATCCCGCTTGTTTTACAAAGTTCAACTCCTTTTCTTTTGAGTCGCTCGGGATTACATTCGAAGACCTGTATTCGGAAGATGGTTCTTTAGGGTCAAATCACCCCTATGTACAAGAGTCCGTAAAAAATTTCAGCTCTCGAGCAAGAAGGAAAGCTGTTTTAATTAACAAATAGTAAATATTTGTTAAAAAAGATCGAAACCTTTACATTCTTGCGGCAATATTCAAACCCTAACAGAGAGTTTTATGAAAATTTTCGGATGGGTTTTTGCCTGTTTCTTTTATGCATCTTTTCTATTTTCAAAACCCGTTACGGTAACGGTGACGGGTACCGGCGTTACGGGTCTTTGGAGTGCTTACTCCGTTTGCAAAGAGCTCGAGAAAGAGGGACTTGAAAATGCAACCCTCAATCTTGTAGGTAGGTGGGATTGGGATTCTTTTTTAGAAGAGAGCTCCTCTCTCAATACGGTCATTTTCTCTCATGAAGCAAGCGGATTCGGTCCCATCGGAATCCAACCTCACAGCGGTCTTGTTTGGAATACGGACAATGAAGTTGTCGGTCTTGTCGAGAGGGGTATAGGAGTGCCCTCCGCATCGTTTTATACTTCCGAAGTTTTAGATGAAGAAGGGAAAGAGTTTCTTGAGCTTTACGTAGGTTGGCACGCGCGCCATCAAGATGCGGAAAATGATCCGGGGAGCTCGTTTCGGCGTCAAGAGGCTCTTGTTGCCGTTAATCGTTACGCAAGGGGAATATGGGGAAAATTCAATACGTTCGGAGAAGACAACCCGCTCGATCTCTATCTGGAAGGGGCTTGGAGGATTTACGATAATCCGCTTCAGTTTGAAGCGGTGTTGAAAAGTCTCGAGATTCTTGAAAAGTTCGGTTACGGCGCGGAGGTCGTTTACGATACGAAGGAGCTTGCAAGACGTGTCCCTTTTTATAAAAAGATCATACTTGAAACGGGAGCGCAGGGAGTCTTCTTTAAGGATGACGGTTTTCTCGACAGCAATAAGCTTCGCCGTTTTCTCCGAGACTATTTGCTACAAGAAGGAAAAGGAAAAACTCGTGTTGTCTTGTATCAAGATTCCGCAGTTGTCGATCTCATTCGAGATGAAGAAGGCAACTGCTCGGGAGTACGCCTTGCAAACGGAAAAGAAATTCAATCGGATGTCACCATACTCTCCATGGGATTGGAAAATAAGAATATCTTAAGAAGGTATCAAATAGAGTTGCCTCTTTGGAACGTTTGGGGTGCTGCCGTAAAGGCTCCGCTTAATCCCGAATCCGAAACGCCTCCAAACGGAGGCGTTTCATTCCATACGCAAAGATGTTTAACCGCATCCCCCGATAAAAAAAATATAACGATCGCGGGGATCAGCATGGTTCTTTCCGAAGGGGAAGAACCCCATCCCGGATTATATGTAGAAAAGATCACTAAAAGTTTGGCGGACATATTCAAAGATCGCGTAGACATGAGTTCCCTTCAATTTAGGATAGCCCCCGGAACGGGGATTCCGGACGATCTTCCGATTATAGGACTCGATGTCTCGGGAATTGCCAATCTAATAGTGCTTAACCCCACTTCTCACCTCGGAAATACTCAAAGCATCGGCCTAGGTAAAATCGCAGCTCTTCGTACTTTGGAGATTTTAGGAAAAGACGTTGAGTACCCCGAAGGGCTACCTCTACATTCGTATCGGTTGGATCGTTTTCGAAACGATGTGGAAAAAGTGCGTTCCGATAGAGAAAATAACAAATTTGTTTTGAAGTGGCAAGGTAATTGAGGCTTTTGTTATGTTCACCGAAAATCATTCTTCTTCCGAGGTATTACTATGAAAATAGGGCGTCTGTCATTTTTTATTCCGTTTCTTCTTTTTTGCGGTCAAAGCAAAGGAGTTTCCGCCCCCATTGATCATGCCGTCATCAGCATGTATGCCGTTGATACGGAAACGAAGAAGGTCTTGATCGATATAAACGGTCGCCTTAGCCTTATACCCTCTTCTTGTATGAAGGTCGTTACGACGGTCGCAGCACTCGGAATTCTCGGAGAGAATTATCAATTTACAACCGATCTTGAGTATGACGGAGAAATTACCGAAGGTGTTCTTCACGGAAATATATATATCAAAGGATCGGGAGATCCTTGTCTCGGTTCTTCTAGTATTTTGGGAGATCTCGGTTGGAAAAAGCAAATAGACGTTTGGGCCGATGCAATCGGAAAGCTCGGTATCGTCAAGATAACGGGTAGAGTGATAGGGGATTCGAGTAAATGGGAAAAAGCTTCTGCGGTAGGCGGATGGAGTTGGGAAGATTTAGGTAATTATTACGGAGCGGGAGCACGTGCTTTATCTTTCCATGAAAATATGTACTCTCTTTTTTTACGCCCGGGGAAAAAAGTTGGAGACGAAGTTACGGTTTTGCGTACCGAACCCCCGGTGCTTAAACTGCTCATTGAAAACGAACTTAAGACGGGTTCTGCGGACTCGGGAGATCTTGCCTGGATTTACGGAAGCGAAGGTTCTTTTGTACAATCCGTTCGGGGGACGATTCCCGCAGGCGTCAGCGAATTTTTTATCAAAGGCGCGATTCCGGATCCTGCCAAATTTTGTAGCGATCTGCTGACTGCGGAGCTCGGTTTAAGAAATATCGCGGTCGAAGAGGTTGATTTACAACCAAATACTCGCACTGCCATCCATACCACCTACTCCCCCGAGATGAAACGGATCGTACGGCTTATGAATGAAAAGAGCGTCAACCTTTACGCGGAGCATCTTTTAAAAAAAATGGGAGAACTAACTTCCGGCGTAGGTTCTTCTGCCGCAGGGATTTCTGCCGTAACCAAATTTTTCAAGGGGGAGGGAGTAAATCTTGAGGGGTTTAAGCCCGAAGACGGATCGGGTCTTTCAAGAAAAAGCGTCGTAACCGCCAAAAATTTAACGGACATCCTTGTAAAAGTTAAAGAGAGTCCCGTATTTCCCGTTTTCTTTGAATCTCTCCCGAAAATAAAAGAATCCCTTCGAGCGAAAACGGGAACAATGTCGCAAGTTCGGGGTCTCTCGGGCTATTTAGATCGAGCGGCTTTTACCATTTTGATAAACGGATGTACGAGCTTAAGCGCCATGAAGGAGAAGATTGAAGAATTACTCCTGACCTTAAGCCTGCAACTAAAAAATGAACCGCAACCATGATCCCGCTTTGCGTTGACAATAAACTGCTTAAAAAATTATGGAAGGAGAGCCACTTCCGTTTTCGGAGCAAAACTATCGAGTTGTCCTAGGCTAGCCTTCTTTGCTTATCTAAACAGGGCTCGAGTCGTTTCCCGGTTGAGCTAATCCATTCGATATGGGCAATCCTATTTTTGCTCATTTTGTTTCGGGAGCGGAATTTCAAAAAGATTTTGCGCTGCGTCTTTACGATTTGCTGTTCTTGGATTGTTTAACGGAAGTCAAAGCGATCGATCCGATTCGGAAAGGGAGCATACTCGATCGCATTTCCAAGGGGAAGGCACATCCTTTGCTAAAAGAATCTTTAGATGCATAATTCAGTAATCCTCTTCCTTTAGGGAGAGGAGGACGTCAAGTCGATAACATAGGAAGGACTGCGGTAAAAGCCTTCACTGCGGATACACCGGAAACGGTTGATCGTACTCTTAAATGAGCCGCTTATACGGGAAGAAAGATCGGTCTCGATCCCGATGCCTGCCTTCCGAACGCGGAAATTATTGTCCTGACGAGCGGCTCAACTTAAGGAAAGAGCTCGGCCAGTGATTCTCCTACGCAAGTTTTTTCGATCACGCTGCCCAAGAGGGACGGCACTCGAATACACCGAACATTCGGAGGAACGCACCCTCTTAGAGGTGTCGTATCGGCAATCACCATTTCTTCAATGACGGAATTTCCGATTTTTTCCAGAGTGCTCTCGGAAAAAATGGGGTGGGCAACTACTGCAAAAATTCTCTCCGCACCAATGTCTCGTAAAAACTTTGCCGCGCGAACCAAATCGCCGGTTGTATCGTACATATCGGCAACAAGAATTACATCCGCCTCTTTTACATCACCGAGTAAAGTTATCGATTCGGCAGGGTCGGATACTCCCGTTTGTTCGTGCAAGAGAGCCGTGTCGGTTGGAACCCCGTATTTCTTCAGTCCTTCCGCAAAGTTTTTTGCTCTTTCACGGCCTCCGATGCCGGGAGAAACAACTACAACGTTATGCAGATCTTTATTGGCAAAGTAAGGAACGAAATCGGAAGCTGCATAAAGGTTGTCCACGGGAACGTTTCGAAAAAATCCTTGAATTCTTCCGCATTGCAGATCCATCGTGACGACTCTGTCGATACCCGCAATTTCCAAAAATAGAGCTATATCGGTCTTTGAAATCGGGACTTTGCGCATTATCGCATTTTCCTTTCCTGAATACCCGTAGTAGGGGACTATGGCGGTAATGCTGGCCGCACGGTCTCTTTTTACGGAACGCACGAGTAAATATAGTTCCATCAGACTGTCGCTTGGATTTTGTCCCGGGGTATAGCCCGAGGGGAGGATCAGAACGTTTTTATTTCGGATATTATCCTCTACCAGCACCTGAAGTTCTCCGTCTTTGAATTTCTTCACTGTAGCGCTTCCTAGAGAGATTCCCAGGTAGTTTGCAATTTTTTCGGCAAGCGGTAAGTTGGTGTGAGCCGAAAGCAAGATAGCTTCTTCTTCGGGGAAGTCTTCTTTCGGAGGGGAGGCAAAACAGTCGAAAGAATTTGCCGCGCAAAGATTTGTAATCAATACAAAGCTAAAGATCCAGGTTGAGCATAGCTTGGGCATATCCCTCCGTTTTATATGAAAAAAGAACCGGTTTTCTTATTCTCGATTATGCATATCCGGAATAAATTTTATATTAATTATTTTACAGAAATAGGTTATTGATTAAGAATGCGGCTTGGCACAAGAAAAAAGGATGTATGAACGGTCAATAACTCTCAATAAAATTTTTAGAACGGGGCTGGCAAAAATGAAAAGAAGATTTAGTTTTTTCTATTTAACCCTTATCTTTTTTGTTTCGCAGGACGCAAGCGGCGAGTTCCATTCCGAAGATCTTCGCATAAAAATCGTATCTTCCTCACCCGTCGATCAAATCAATCAAAAAATTGCTCGGCTTGAAGAGCGTAAAAAAAAGCATGTAAAAAATCGAAAAAGGCATCAAACGGCGGCTCGTATGGGGGAGTTTAATTCCGACCTTTCTTTGGAAGTAAAGCTTGAGCATGCGCTTGCAAAGCTCGAAGAAGACCAAATACACAGCTTGGAAAGGCAAATTCGGAAACTAAAGGAAGCGATGGAAAATCAAGAGAAATAAGATAAAAAGACTCTGCTGCTTTTCCTGATATTGGCACCTCGAAGGAAAAAAGCGCTGATTTTGTATTCTTGAGTCTGTAGGCCGAGATCGTAAGGTTCCAGCAATTTTTTATGTTTAACCCCTACATAGTCGGGAAGGTATCCTATCCCGAGACCTTCTTCCACAAGGCTAGCCGCCAGTTCCCAGTCGCTCACTTCTAAAATCGTGGTTAACTTCTTTTTGTATTTGTTATAGTAAGCTTCCGATAGCAGTTGCGTTTCTTTTTGGTGGGAGGGAGTTAGAATAAACCCGAGCTTTTTTCGTTCCTCAGGCTGTAATTTTGCCGAAGCATACAGTTCGAAGTTTCCCGAATAAACGGTTTGTCTTTCAAATTTCGAAAGATCTTCTTCGTAGGTTTGGCACTGATTGTTTTGACAGATCTCCAAAGGAAGGATTCCGAAATCGACGGTGCCGTTTTTCACCAGTTCCGGGATACCCGCGCTCTGAGTTAAGTGAAAATTCACCTTGGCGCTCGGATATTCCTGTTGGAATCTCTTAATGTAAGGGGGAACCACCGCAAGGGCAAAGCTATGAGTACAGGCAAATTCCAGAGTTTCCGTTAAAATTGACTGATCTTGAAGCAGATCGCTCCGAAAGCGCTTGATGTTCTGTAAAATTTTTAAAGCCTCGAGAAAAGCCGATTCCCCTCGAGGGGTCAATTGTAACCTATTGGGGTGGTGGATAAGAAGGGGGACTCCGAGTGACTTTTCCAGCTTCGAAATCCCTTGGCTGATAGCGGATTGCGTTACAAAATTTTCTTTTGCGGCGGCGGATAGGCCCCCGAGCCTAACGGCATCGCAAAAGTATTTAAGGCCGGTAAGGCTAAAAAGATCGCTGTTCATATGCCATTAGTATATCTTAACCTAAGGTTAAGATCTATTCATTTTTCTAAATCTACCGTTTGGGGTAGAATAGTGTCGCTTAAAGTCTTTTGGGAGTCTCATGAGTTTTGGTCTGCGATTTTTACAATCCGCCCCTTTTCCGATAGAAATATCTGATCAGGAAGAGGTTAAGAAAAAGTATGCCCACTGGCGCATTCGGGTTATGTATTCCATGTTCCTAGGGTATGTATTTTATTATTTTACCCGTAAAAGCTTTATTTTCGCGATGCCATCCATTATGGAAGAATTCGGACTCGAAAAGTGGCAGCTCGGGATGATGGGAACAATGTTTTCCTTAACCTACGGTGTTAGTAAATTTGTTAGCGGAGTTTGGTCCGATCGGTCCAATCCAAGATATTTTATGGCTTTCGGCCTTATTTTAACGGGTGTTTGCAATATTTTATTCGGTCTGTCGTCCTCCCTGTATTTATTTGTTTTCTTTTGGGGACTCAATGCCTGGTTTCAAGGCTGCGGCTGGCCTCCTTGCGTGAAACTTCTTTCTTATTGGTATTCGGATTGCGAAAGGGGCTCTTGGTGGTCGATGTGGTCCATCTCTCATAACGTCGGAGGATTTCTCGCTCCTTGGATTGTAGCGTTTTGTTTGACTTGGTTCGGCTGGAGGGGGGCCATGTTTATCCCTGCGATTTTATCGATCCTGGGGGGCCTTTTTTTACTCAATAGATTATCCGATGTCCCCCAATCTTTAGGATTACCCCCGATTGAAAAATTCCGAGGCGATTACGGAGAAAACAAAAAACCGGAACCGGAAGAAAAACTGTCTGCGGGAGAACTAATGAGCAGCGTTCTTAGAAATAAATATATTTGGATGCTTGCGATCGCCTACTTTTTTATCTATTTTATCCGAACTGCGATAGGGGACTGGACTACATTTTTTATGATAGAAGCGAAGGGATATAGCCGTATCGGTGCCGGGGGTATTGTCTCTCTTTTTGAAGTCGGAGGATTTCTCGGCGGAATTTCGGCAGGGTGGCTTTCGGACCGTGTTTTTAAGGCCAAAAGAGGCCCCGTAAACGCCCTGTATGCACTTCTTCTCTTTATCACGATCGGCAGTTTCCGGGTTGTTCCGGGAGGTTATGCTTGGATCGACTCCGCCATGATATTCATGATCGGCTTTGCAACGTTCGGTCCTCAGATGCTCATCGGAGTTGCCGTAGCGGAAATGGCCCACAAACAAGCAACGGCCACCGCGACGGGACTTGCCAGCTGGATTGCTTATCTCGGTTCCGCTCTCGCAGGTATTCCCTTAGGATTTGTTTTGGATAAATTGAGTTGGAACGGTTTTTTCGTTTGTCTCGCCGTTTCGGCTTCTTGCTCTCTTCTTCTCTTATTCCCTCTTTGGAATGCCCGAAAAGGAAGCGTCAAATTTTCTAAAAAGGCTACTGTATGACAAGCGAAAGTTTGGTTGGGCAAAGAGTCTCGCTTGTCGGTTTTTGCAACGGGACTCTGATGATATTCGGAACGGCAGTAGGAGCGGGGATGCTAGGCATCCCCTCCATGATGGCAGGTGTCGGGTTTAATTCCGCTTTGATCGTCACCTCGCTTGTTTGGCTTTTTATGGCCGTAACGGGCCTTTTACTTCTTGAGGTTACCTTAAAAATGCCGCCGGGATCGAATGTAATTTCTTTATCGGGGCGATTTCTGGGAGAGAAAGGGAAGTGGTTCGCAGCCGCTTTATTTTTATTCCTATATTATTGCCTTTTGGTTGCGTATTTTTCGGGCGGCGCGCCTTTGCTCGGGAAGATGTTTTCTTTAATCGGAATCGCGCTTCCTCCGCTTCTTGAAAAGTCTGCCTTTCTCCTTTTTTTCGGAGGGGTTATCTTACTCGGAATGCGCTATATTAGCAGAGTCAATTTGGTTCTTACGGTGGGGATGTTTTTTTCCTATGCCGCACTTCTTACGTTCGGCAGTTCGGCGGGAGGCTCGCAACCTTCTCTTCCCGGTCAGTTTTCTTTGGCTGCAGGAGCGGTTCCCGTTTTATTTAGCGCTTTCGGGTTTCACAACATCATTCCCTCGCTCACAACATACTTAAAAGGCCAAAAAAACGTTCTGCGATTATCCGTTATAACGGGAACGTTTTTAGCTTTTGTTTTCTACTTGCTTTGGATTCGGCTTGTTTTATCTTCGGTTCCGATAGCTGCGATTGAAGAGTCCAAGCTTCTCGGCGTTCCCGTTACGTATGCTTTGCAGGCTGTTTCGGGAACGGCTTCTCTTTACCTTTGGGGGCAGGCTTTTGCCTTTTTTGCGCTCACCAGCTCTTTTTTAGGGGTCGGTTTTTCTTTCGTTGATTTTATCCGAGACGGGTTTAACCAAAGAAAGAAAAACGTCAGCCGGATATTTTGTTGCCTCTGCACGCTGCTGCCCCCTTTTTGCTGCGTCTTGATCAATCCTGCCGTGTTTGAGGAAGCTCTCGGTATAGCGGGAGGATTCGGAGAGTCCATTCTAAACGGTTTGATCCCCGTAGCTCTTTTTTGGAAAATGAGAACTCATTTTCAAAAAACCTCTACTTACGGATTAAAAGCTCTTCTTTTATTTTTAACCGTATGTAGTTTTTTCGTGATCTGTATCGAAGGATACGAGCTCATTTTTTAATTCACAATTTCCGCACGAAAACAGAATTCTCTTCACAAAACTAAACAAAGGAAACTTATATGGGTAATGCTGCAGTTGTTTTGAGTCCCCCTTCGAAAAATCCCCCGGTTTATCAACAACCTTTACCGCATTCTTCACGTTCGAGATATCAGATACCGATCGCAAGAGAAGATAGCGATTTCAGGGGTGTTGAAAGGGTTGCAAATCAGCTTAACCGGATGATTTTGGAAGCGACACCGATTTCTCAATTAGAGATAGAAGTGGTCTTGACCGATCAAACTTCGACTAACGGTTTGCAACAAAGAAACGTTTCGGTAATTACACCGCCTTTTGTAAGGCCAAGATACAAGGGAATATCGGGTGATACGAATGAATCGGATCTCGAGATTTAATTTCTTAAAGATGCCGATTCATTTTTTGATTGACAATTTTCGCATGAAAACAAGATTCTCTTCCGAAAACCAAAACAAAGGAAATGCATATGGGTAACGGTGCTAGTGTTGGAGCCCCATCTCCCGGTTCTTCCCCGGGTAGACCTCCGGTTTTTCCCTCGCCAACGGAAAAGCCCTCATGTTCGCCTTTGTCGAGATATCGACTGTCGGACGAAAGTTCCGAGGCCTTGAGAAAAATAGCCGCTAAAGTTAACGATAGTGTTACAGCTCCATCGCCGCTTTTGAGGGAGCGTGGAAAAGATGATAATTCCGATGTCAAACCTTTGAACGGTACGCGAGAAAGGAGCTCGTCCGCAATTTCCGAGCTTTCTCCGGATGGAATAAAACTTCCTCGAATGTCGAGTTTTTCGGACGATTCCGATGATGATAAGGTTGATTCTGCCAATCATCTCAAAATAGCTATGCCCAAGGATCCCGGCAGAAGAACGAGCGTAATTTCTCCGGAAAAACAGGAAGATGCCAAAAGAGAATTTGATGAGAGACTTGTCAATGCGCTTAAATTAAATTTAAGAGACTTGTTACCGCAAGCAGGCTCGGATTCTAAGTAACTAGGTATATAACTCCGTCAGTTTTGCGTAGGAAGTTTCGATTTCGGACGTTAACCTTTCCGATTCCTGCAGCAATTTCTTGCTCTCTTCCGGATTGCCCTTTTGATACGAAAGGGCAATTAGAGAGGTTATTTCTTCCAATTTTTCCTCATCGGCTTCGATTTTCTTCTCAAGTTCGGCGATTTTATAGGAAGAGGGTTTCCGGGAGTTTGAGGAGGCTTTCTTCGGTACTGATTCCGTCCGAGTTTGTTTTTCGACGGACTCTTGCCAGCCTCCTTTTTCGAGAAATTCCGTATAAGTACCTCTAAAAATACGATGCTCTTTTTGCTCTGCGATAATCAAATAGTCGGTCGGTATTTTTTGCAAAAGCTCTTCGCTGTGGGTCACCAAGACGAGAGAGCCTTCGAAAACCGTCATGGCGTGCAAGAGCGCATCGATCGATTCTATATCCAAGTGGTGAGTCGGTTCGTCCAGAAGGAGGAAATTGGTCGGTGTTGCCAAAATCTTCCCTAAAAGAACGCGAGCTCTTTCTCCTCCCGATAAAACGGAGATTTTTTTCTTCGCGGCATCTTGACTAAACATCATCTGTCCGCAAATAGCCCTGACTTTGGAGTAGGGGAGCGCGGAGTCTGCGGAAGCGATCTCTTCTTCAATCGTATGATCTCCGTGAAGTCTTGAAATATTGGTTTGTCCGAAGTAACCGATGCGTGTTTGATCCGAAATCCAAACGGTTCCTTTTTGAGGAGAGAGCTCTTGGGCTATCAATTTTAACAGGGTGGATTTTCCCGTCCCGTTTTTTCCGATGATCGCAATTTTTTTTCCTTTTTCTATTTCGAGGGAGACGTGTTCTATCAGAGAAGAAGGAGGAGAATAGGAAAAGCAAACATCTTCCAGAGCAAGCATCTTTTTACCTGAAAAAAGAGAGTAGGGGAAAGAGAAATACAAATCTTCGAGAGAGGCGAGTTTGGAAAGAGCGGGGAGTTTCTCCAGCGCTTTTTCTTTGGACTTAGCTTGGGAAGCTTTACTGGCTTTGGCCCCGAAGCGTTCTATATAATCGATGGCGTGTTTTCTCTTCTTATCCAAATTGATTCGAGTCTTTTCTCGAAGCTCTTCTTCTTCTACGATTTTTTCGTAAAAATTTTCGGTGCCTCCCGCATATTTACGAAAGCCTTTTCGATGCAATCCCATGGTATGGGTGGAGACGGCATCGAGAAAAGCTCTGTCGTGAGAAACGCAGACGAGTTCGCCTTTCCATTTTTTTAAATAGTTTTCAAGAAAGCGAAGTCCTGCAATATCCAGGTAGTTGGTAGGTTCATCCAAAAGAAGGCAATTGGGTTCTTCGGCAAGCAATTTGGCGAGTTTTAATCTGAGGTGATACCCTCCCGACAAGGAACTCGGATGAGCGTCAAGCATCGCATGATCGAATCCGAGACCGAATAAAATACTTTCGATTTCATGAGGCTGCTTTCGGACGGGGCCGCAGAGAGCTTCTTCGAGGGCCGTAGGTTGCGTGAATTCAATATGCTGTTCCAAAAATCCGGGTCTATATCCTTTCGAATAGCGGGCTTGTCCCGCATCTGCCGTTTCTTCTCCCTTAAAGATCTTTAAGATCGTAGTTTTGCCGGATCCGTTTCTTCCGACGAAGGCACATTTCTCTCCTTTTCCGACGCAAAAAGAGACATCGCTGAATAAGAGTTCGCCTGCATAGCTTTTGGAAAGATTTTCGACTTGTAGCATAAAAAATCCCGGGGAATGAGAAGATGCTTTATTCTAAAGCAATCGTGATTTTAGGGGGACAAACTTGGCAAAAAAAAGCCCCGCCGGACGTAAAATCAGGCGGGGAAGTATTAGAAATACCTTTTAGTATTTTTTTCTCGGCTTAACGAATCCGGTAGCAGGAGGAAATGTCTTTTTAGCATTCCATCCGAAGTCTTGCCCTTGAGATCCGGTTTCTTTTGAATAGCCGTACTCTCGAGGTTTCGACTCTCTCGGCGCTCCGTAGCCTTGACCTTGCGGTCTTGATTCTCTGGAAAATCCGTAGCCTTGAGATCCGCCTTCTTTCGGGAATCCGTAACTTTTTTTAGGTGCGGATTTGAAGTTCCCGCGAGGTGAATCGGAGTGAACGAATTTCTTTTTTGGGTAAGAACCGTAAGCATCCGGTTGGGATCTTTCCATTCTTCCTCTGTTTTGCGATCTGAAAGGTCTTTGATCTCTTCTTTCGGAAGAGGGTCTTTGACCGGAAACCGCGTCAAGAACACCGATTGTTTCGGGTCCTTCTATCGGGTTTTTAGCTAAAATCCAAGTAAGA
>Ga0116227_10013683_pt1 | contig 12649 bp, 9 predicted proteins | sample S1TSphgellanicum_FD_89693 | JGI IMG/M metagenome (GOLD analysis project Ga0116227, IMG submission 89693) | Host-associated microbial communities from peat moss isolated from Minnesota, USA - S1T2_Fb - Sphagnum magellanicum MG | ecosystem: Host-associated > Plants > Peat moss > Unclassified... | reverse complement strand
AGGTGGGGGGGGAGGGGGGGTGGGGGGGGGGGGGGGGTGGGGGTGGGAGGGGTGGTGGGGGGGGTGGGGGGGTATATGAAGAAAAATAAGAAATGATAGAAGCTACAACCATTGACAATCACACAATATTTTGGGGCTCATAGGATTTTTAGAAAAAATGAAACTTCATAGTTAAACTTCATTGAAAACCTAGTCATTTTCATTGTAAAAGGGCATGAAACATCAAGTCTATTCTGGAATCACCTTGACTTTGTCACTTGGTGATGTGTAGGGATCGCAAATTTTGTTTGCCCACTTGAAAAGGATTAATGAAAGGACACATTCTAAGCACATTGTTTGCAAAAACCATGGAAACATATAGGTTTTACCTAAATTAAATAGTTGCACAACTGTCACTATAATTAACTTTTCATTTATGGATGTCAAGTTTAGGATTTGATACAATCCTTAATGCTGAATTTCATTAATGAGGGTTCCAAGTTTTATAACATGACATAATGGGATCTTATTTGAATTCCTTTCTCCTTTCCAGTTGGCTTGACAAATTTTGGGAGTGTTCAACTTAGGTGTTGTGGAATGGAGGCTCATAAAAGTTAAAGATTATTTTCAAGTTGTTCATTTGAGTTGCCTTAACATATTTTGGGAATTTTTTTGGCTCCAATGTTTTGAATTAGAATTCTAAGTTTACTTCCTTTGTTTTTTTCAATTGCCTTGGAACAATTTGTTGATATTGATTGCAAGTGTTATGTATTGATGGGTTATAGGAGTTGTAATTTAGCTTCCTTTCTCCTTTTCAATTACCTTGACACATCTTGGGAATATTTAGTTCTAGTGTTGTGAATTGGAGATTTTGCAAGAACTACAACTATATTTTTTTGCTTTTTCATTTGCCTTGATACTATGGTTTGGGAATACATATTAAATAGTGTTATAATTGGAAGCTTGTTGGGGCTATTTAAATATTATTCATTATACATTTTTGAAATATTATTTGATTTTAATATTGTGAATTGGAGGCTTGTGATAATTACATTTTTGTTTCTTTAACTCCTATGAGTTGTCATGTTATAGTTCAGAATGTTCAGGTTTCATTAAGTACAGTTGTGTTTGTTGTGTGCAAGACATATTTCTTCTTTGGTATGACAATTTTGAATTTGTATGAAGAGCATTACAAACATGCTTAATGCCATTCTGAATTTGCATAAGTAATATGAAACCAAATATGAAGATGTAAGATACAAGTATCATACCAATATTTATATACCTTAAGTATGAATGCCAAAAAAAAATCAATGCCAATACCATACTTATATACAACCCTAAAAACAATCATACCAAGTTTATACCAATGTTGGGCAATTCTCAAATGTTAATTTGGTTCTTATTTTGATTCTCACAATGAAAATTGACTAACAATTTTAAATGTGAGAATCGGACTAAAAACCAACTTTAGGTTCTCACATGATTAAGAACTAGTTCAAATGTATACACACACACACACACACACACATATATATATATTGAAGAATTGGACAAGTTCTCTCATAGAATTCAGATTTGGTTTTCAGAGTTCTTTGTATCATTTTATTGGTTCCTCTTGTTCTTCTTCTCACTTGGGATTGCTCCTCTTCTCTTGTTGCTATTACTTTCTTTTCTCATACTGCTATTATTTTTCTCTCATTGTTATTCTTCTCTTTTTATTACTATTACTCTTTTTTTATTGTTATTATTGTTCTTTTTTTATTGGTATTACTCTTTTCTTTATTACTATTATTTTTTTGCCATTTCTCTTATTATTTTTTTGTTGCTGCTACTTTTTTCACATGGTGTTGTTTTTTTTGGTGTGATGAAGTCATTTAATTATTAATTATTTAATTATTAAAAATGATTTTAATTAATGAAAATTTTAATAATCAAGTTGTGAAAACCAAATGTGAAAACTAGTTGTTATTGTATATATGAAAACCAACTTATATAAGAACCAAGTGAGTTTGAAAAAAATAAATATTTGATAACTTGACCAATTTTCACCAGCCCAAATTTTTTTTTAAAAATAAAATTATATATATATATAATGAGAGAACCAAAACTGGTTGATTCTCATAAAAAAGTGAGAATTGCCCAACACTAGTTTATACCTTGCCAATTCATATGTGAATACATATTTATGTTAGTTTGATATGGAAAAAAACTAATACCAAGACCAGTTTGATATGTTAAAAAGTCGATACTAACACAACACTAGTCTAACATTTGGAAAACATGACAAAAGTTGTGCTCTACAAATCTCCAACAACCTTCCAAGGCTCATCATCCCCTAAGTAGATAGGTAAGTTAATTGGTGGGTAGGTACTTACTAAATTAGGTGGGTATTTGATTTTGTTAATATTGGTTGTTTTAATGGTTTTTTTCAAAAAAAAACTTCAGAATCAAAAACCATTAATGTTTCCAAGTATTTGAAAAAAACATCATAATCTAAAACTAATGAGCATCCATAAACAACTATTGGCTTTCTAGTTGGTTACTTAACTTTTTCAAATATATTAAAAACAATAGGTAATATTATCAACCAGGTATTTGATTTTTTGAAAACTGTGGCTATATATCAGAAACTAGGTATTCAATTTGTTTAGAACAATGGTTATAATATCAAAAACTAGGTATGTGACTGTTGGGTGATTCTCACTAATTTTAAAGAAACATCAGTTTTTGTTCTTTAAAGCAGTGTGTGAGAACCGTTTTAGTTTTTACTTTTTAAAAAAAACAAAGGGCTTATGAGAACTATTATGGGTATTAGATTTTTTCTAAAGAATTTTTTTTCGGTTCTCAGGCTTAGTGGTTCTTAGCAATTCGAAAATAATTAGTTTTTTTTGCTAGTTCTCACAAGCCAGATTTCAAATATTTCAATATTTTTTTTGGAAAATTATTTTTTCACTTTTTTTTTTTGACAAAAAAATAGACTTTGAATATATTTTCAACAATTCATAAATCCAAAATTTCATCTTTTTCAAAAGCTCCTTCAAATTGTTCTAACATTTTTGTTAGGTTTGCATTTATATCCCAATAAGTCCTAAAAGGTTAGAAAGGATTTACAACCAACTTTGTAATCATTGGGCCCATTTTTATTCACAAAAATTAATTTCTCTAAATTTTTTGATTGTAAATGACATCTTTTCAAATTAATGAAAATTATACCGAGGAGAAGGTCCTTTTAGTCTCTATTTGGGAATCAACCAATCCCTAAAATCTAATGAGCAAGAAATCCAACTATGGGAAACATGGCTTCATGTTTCTCCCACCATCGAAAGGGACATTTGATCTCCTTCACATCCACTTGATAACACTAAAAACTAGCAATTCTTTTTTAACAAGGTCTTTTGTTGGCTTAATACTCCTTGTTGTCACTTGAAAAATATCCAAATTGTTGTCATCATCCACTTTTTGATCAACAAAACCATTATTAGATTATGTCGAGGAATGCAAGTGATAATAACATTTCATGAACATAGGATATAATGACATTATATCATATTGCTCAACAATTGCTACTCCTTGATCACAACCAATGAAAAAAGACACTAAGTGAAGGTTTTTTAATCATGTGTCCAACATTAAAGTTAACATATTATGTACTTTTTTTCATCAAATTTCTTCAAGAAGGAAAGAAAAATATTTAAAACTCCACAAACCTCTTTTCTAATGTTGGAAGCCAAACAAATTAACTCAAGTGTTACACCAAAATCCTCTTCCATTAAGGTCTAAAAATATTGTGCATTTTTTGGTTTTTCTCTCAATTTCAAGTTCATGGAAATGGAAAAATGAAGGGCATTACTTAACAACCAATGTCTAGTATATTGGTTTAGAACATAAGCACTTACAACAAGGGAGAGATAATCGACAACAATTTGACAAATATGCCATGTCAAAAGGGATGGAACTATCGTTGTCATCCTCATTCAACCATGCTTGCTATAACAAAGCATTATCACATTTTTGAACTCTAGAGCCTCTTGAAAAATAATGATTTTATTGGAAAACATGCAAAAAATATAGCAAATGATCAATATCTACATTATAGCAAGTCTTAACAAAAATAATAATAAACAAAGAAATATTAAAGTTTTGATGATAACCATGTTTTAACTAGTATGTTTAATAGATTTGAATTTGCATAAGCCTTGTTCCATTCTTGTCTACACTTCCTTGATTTTTTCAGCCAAGTTATGCATTTCTAGAGGTCATATTGGGTAGTTTTGACAAATACATATTTTAAACCCTTACATATTTTTTCATCAATTGAAGCATATTGACAAGCCTTAGAAAAGGCATGGCCAAAACATCTACCCTAGAAGCTTTCTAACAAACCTTAAATATCACAATTTACAACAGACTTTAAGGATGTAGTCATAGTATTTAAGTTAGATCCTTCATCTTTACATAATGATTTTTTTTTCAAGTCATACGTGTTTAACAACTTAGTTAAATCTTTGGTTAATGCATGCTTAGAGGTATCAAATGCTTCAAAAAGCCCAGTTACAATATGTTTTGGTTGCTAATTAGTCCCCAAAAATTTAATAACAAGGACAAAAATGTCATAAGCTCTTTTTGACATCCACCAATCAAAATTTGGTATTACAAAATAACAATTTGCCAAAACAAGTAAGACATACAATTGTTTAATTTTTTCAACTCCGACAAAATTTCTTCTAAATTTTTTTCTCTAAAAGGTAAAACAACTCTTGGACACAAATGCAAATTAAATCTTTTAACCATCAGCTTTCAACAAGATATATTGGAAAATGGTTTTTAACAATTAAAAGAGCTAAATCTTCCAAAATTTATTTCTACTACACATCATTTTTCTTATAAGAATCTTTGGTAACAAAAACGTTGGAGATAGTGGTTCCATTTACATGAAGTCTTTTCGTTCCAGGTTGTTTTTCCACATCTTTTAACAAATTGTTTACTTTTTTTTCAAATATTTTTGCAATTATACAATGGTCTGCACTTTTTTTTAAAAAATGCATTAATTCCATTCACACTATTATATAATATTAAACCTTTCCTTGCTTGTGGTTTGGCATTTATTATTAAAAACGAACTAAAATAACAAAGATTGCATTTCATCAATTGAAAACACTTAACATCCATTGGCTTATTGTCATTTACACAATAAAATGACTAGCAAAATGCATCATGTCTCCATTTTCTTCTTTGAAAATGTTAATTTTTTCAAGTTTTATTTATTTATTTATTCTGTTTGCAAACTTGACTGAATTTCAAACTCTTTTTCCATTCTTTCTTCTTCCATTACAACATCATTCAAATATATTTCATCATTGTTATTTATTATGTTTTCATTTTGATATGACTCTTCCATTTATCAATTGCATGATGAAATTCTACTAGATGAGTGGGGAAAAAAACCAAACAATAATATGCAAACCTTTGGCCTACCAACAAGCAAATTTATAAAGGCATTTATAATTTACAAGAGGAGCTACAAAGACATTTACAAAAATGAAGTGCAATGTAAAGTTAGAATGCAAGTTTAAAATGTTAGAATTGAGTTTAGAAAAAATATAATCTTACAACCAAAAAATGAAAGAAAATAATCAAAGGTTGATGAAAAAACTAAGTTAAAAAAAGCCAAAAACATCAACAAAGAAAAAAATGCAAATTCAAAACAAAACAAAAAAACTTTTGAATGAAAAAAAGTTTTAAAAAAACTATTTATTTTTTTAAAACAACACACAACACTTTGAGGTTCATGCTCCAAGCTCCAAAACTTGCACATGGCAAGAAAGGGTGAGAAGTACATCACTTCAATAAAAAAGTGTTAGTAGTAATGTAAGGCGAGGAGTGACAAACCACAACAAACAACAACATAATGAAGTGAGTACCTAGAAAAAGCATGGAATGACAAACTAACAATGCAAGGTGAGGAATGATGAACCACAATGAGCAACAACAACATAAGGTGAAGGCAATGCACCACAACAAGGAGCAGTAAGGCAAGGTGAGGGACAACATACCATAATAAAAAACACTAGCAACGTAAGGTGAAGATGATGAACAATAATAAACAATAATGTAAAATGAGGGACGACACACCATAACAAATAGTAGCAACACAATGCGGGGAACAACGCACCACAATAAGCAACAATAGCACAAGGCAAAGGGTGAAAAACCACAAAAATAATAATGCAAGGCGAGGGACCATGAACCACAACAAACAACAATGATAACATAAGGCACAAGTAATGCACCAAAACAAGCAGTAGTAGTGCAAGGTGAAGGATGATGCACCACAACAAGCAACAAGAATGCAAGGTGAAGGTGACGCACCACACTAAATAACACTAACACAAGGTAAGGAATGGTGTACCATGCCAAATGTCACAACATAAGGTGTGGAGCAACATAACACATCAAACAATAGCAATGGTGATGGCAAGGAGCAAATGCAAAATAAAAAAAAGAATAAGAAACAAAACATGATGAACAAAAACACAAAAAACACACGTTAATCAAACAAAAAAACCTTTTGGCTTTTACATTCTTTTCCTTTCATGGTTCCCTCGATGGAGGTGTTGCCTTTAACTTTAAAACTTATAATCCTAAACCTAATTCCAACATATTTCCTTTACCCTAAAAATTAGATTTGGGTTTTCATGTGAAAACCCATTCAATTCCTTTTTAAAAAAAATTCCAATTGTGGTTTTACTAGTTGGTTCTCACATGGGTGAAAACCTTGAAACCAATTTTTAACCTGGTTTTCACCCAAAATGAGAGCACTCAATTTTCCATGTGAGAACCGGGTCACCCAGTGAGAACCACCCAACATTGGTATGTGATTTCTTTAGAACTATGATTATCAACTAAACCAAAATGATACCCTAGGGAACAACCTTTTTTTTGTGGCAAAATGGTGCCAAATTTTGCCCTTTGAGAAGACTGTGTGATGACCCAAACAACCAAATCAAGGGGGAGTTTGCCAGACAAGGCTCTGCTAATGGTTGGATGTTATTGGTTTGCACCAACTATTGAATTCCATATTGACACATCCATTATTGATTCTACAATGGTCTCGATTGGCTCATCCCCTAAACGTTAATCTTTACATTTCATGCGTTAGGTTAGGAAGCCAAGTTGCAACATATAACTTTGTGTGATGGTGCCTCAGTCTGCACTTTAAGGTGCAAATTCTTTTCTAGTTTATTTGTTGAGCTACAACATTCAAGTTGTTAGATCTGTACTGACCAACATAGGGATTCATTGCCTAGCTTAATGAGAGGGGGAAAAGTTGGGATGAATAGGATGTTTAATCACAAGCGTCATTCTAGCTTTGAATGTATACCTAGTTTGTTGGAATTGTTTTAGCATGCTTATTGAAGATTGATTGGAAGCATAATCTCGAAGTTGGAGGCAATAATAACAATGGCAATGGTGGCAGAGATTGTGCAAGCAATGATCTTCTAGCAAGTTTTTCAATTCACAAACATTAAGTGAGTGGGTGCAAAACCTACCTTGCAGGTTGCATCATGTTTGTTTGAGAAGTTTAAGTTCTAGAACTTTGGAACATTTTCTTTTTCAATCTAAGTGATTAGTGTATCTTTTTTGTGTTTGTGTCTATGTTTGTCATTTTCCAAAGAGGACTCATGTGTCTATTAGTCAATGTTTATTGATTTCTCAAGCTTGTTATTTGTGTTTGTGTGTTTGTGTCTATTGATGTTTCTAGGTCATTAAATTTTTATTTGTTTTCATATGTTGATCTTTCAAGGGGGCTTAGTCACTATGTTTTTTTTTTTGGTGTCTATCAATCTTTGAAGGGGGTTCGAGACACATGAAGGGGGTTCAATGTGTCTTGGTGTTTGTGTATGTCCATTTCTTAAGTGCTTTTCAAAATTGTTCAATATGTTTGTGTTTATGTCTATCTATATCTCAAGCTTGGTGTATTTGAAACCAAAACTTTTCAATGTCGAAAAGGCTACGTGCATTTTTCAACTCTAGTAGAAACCCATGCCTTACATATCCTTTGTTGCTAGTTTAAGTTTCAACCATGTTTAGCCCATCATATATATCTTCAAGTGGGTCAAAATTGCGTCTTGAAGGGGCTTGGAGTCCTCCATCTTCCGTAAGGCCTGGGGGTTGTTCAAGTCCAGATTTTGATGTTCAGAATCTTCCTTTATTGGTTTCTAATCCCATTTCCTGTCATAGGTACTTAGGTAGGGAATGTAAGAGGTTAACTATTTAGATAGGTAAAATAGGTAGCACAGTTAGTGGGTACCTAGGGTTTCAGTGCCTACCTAGGTTTTCCTACCTAGGGTTAGTTAGTACACAGCCAATCATTGTGGTTAGCTAGGGGATAGGAATACAATGGGAAAAAGTGTTTCTTGTCCACACACCATCCATCTTGCATGGTGAGAGCTGGTGGGTGTTGGTTCACTCTGGCCAACGGAGCCAACTCTGTGCACCTTATTGGAGCTGATCACTCCTAGTGAGGACCATGCTTACTACTAGCCTCTTGTTGAAACTTGAAACCTGGATCAGATTAATGTTGTACTCTTCTTCTGTCCTTTATCCAGGTTTTTGGTTCTCGAGGTGGTGGTGGTCATTCACTTTGTATTTTGTAAAGATCCGCCCCAAATTTCCCTATTGTATTTGAACAACACATTGGAGTTATCCATAAAGTCACCCTTTTTTTTCTTTTCTTCTTTGGGCCTCTTTTCACTCCCAAACCTTTCATTGGTTTCTGTAAAGGAAGGAAGTTTTACTGAATCTGTGTATGAAGGGTTTAGGGTTCAAGAGTTCTAGGACCAGTGAAAATATGTATAGCAGCAGTGGAGGCGCTCAGGAAAAAGGAAAGACAGGATGAAACTCACTTTACCACAAAAATTGATAGTTTTTTGAGTCCCCCCCCCCACTTTAATGCTTAAGTACTTTTTGCAGGTTTTTTAAAAATCTCACCTTGTTTATGACCAAACTCAGGGTTATGGTGCTGTGTTTTCATTACTTTACTGATAAGTCTATTATTATAACACACAATCTCTTTTTTGCCACCTTCAAAGTTGTGCTCTAGAAATGATGAATGGGCTTTACAATTTTGTTGTTGCACATTGTGAAGGCAGCCTATTGTTCAAATAAATTTCCAACAGATCTTTACTATTGTCAGGAAAGCCCAAGGTTGAGGGCATTATTGAAATAGGGTCCATGCTTGGCTACTGCCTCATGCGGTCCTTATTTCTTGTTTCTGTAATGTCCTGGACCCCAGGCTTTAACCCTACAAACTAAATGTAGAGGTAAATATGTAGTTTTGTTATTACTTTGTCCATTTGAATTGGTCATACAATATTGATAAGTAGTCGTAACCAGTGTATTTTTTTGAGAAAATTTGACATCAACATTACAAATAAATAAAATCATGTGCAAAAGGTACAAAGGACTTTTTTGGGAAAGAAAAGCACCAAAGTTGCCATATTTTAAGGAAAAAAGTCATGAAGTCACAATAGAGTTATCCGTAAAGTATTGGGCCTCCTTTCACCCCCTATCCCCTCTTTCAGTGGTATCTGCAAAGTAAAGACATTTTCAATAAATCTCAGCATGAAATGCTCCAACTCACTATGAAATGCCAATACTAAGCATTTAATGCACAAGGTTCGAGACTACCTAATTATAGTAGTTGTACAGTTAGGACAGTGAAAATATATGTAGCATCAGTGGAGGCGCTCAGGAAAAAGGAAAGACAAGATGAAACTCAATTTACCACAAAAATTGATGGTTTTCTGAGTTTCATCTCCCGTTGAATGCTAATGTACTTTTTTGCAGGTTTTTTTTGAATCTCACCCTGTGTATGACCAAACTCAGGGTTCTGGTGCTGTGTTTTTCTTACTTTACGGATAACTCTAATATTTAGACAAAGTTCTAGGAGATTGAGTCCACGATTATGAAACTTTTCTACTTTCCTTTCTTACCTGTAACCAAATTTGGCCATTCCTCTTGTGGATGATCACAAGTCCACCTACCTCACAAAATTGAAAAAGAAAAAACGCTTGGCTATAACTACATATCTACACCAAAGGCTCCCACCCAAATTTGAAAACAAGCTAGAATCTGCAAGCCAAAAGGTTCATTTCAAAAAGCAGAAACCAAACAACCCAATTGCTCCTCATATTTTTAAAAAAATGCAATTTGCAAAGATTGGATGTAATATAACCTGGAGAAACTGTATTGCCATACAACACTAGTAGAGCCAAAAACAAGTGACAAAAGAAGATGAAAGAACAAAGGTCCCCCTATCTTTAAAACCCCACAACTAGAGACTAGATACTGATGTTTTAATCAAAGGCCTTCTTAACAAACCTAAAGTGGAAATGGGAGGTGGAAGGAGCTCATGTAGAATTAGGGTTAGTATCCATGTACCGAAAGACCTGTGGACAATTTACTACTAGTGTATTTGGACACCACATTCTAAAGCGGAATTTGACATCCAAGAAATGCCAGGGTCTTCCGTTTTCGAGAAGGACTCTTTACCTTAGGGAAATGCCTTTAGTTTTTTGGGAGGTATCTTCTTCCCTTTTATTGGCAAGTGTCTTCTGTTTTTTGGCCTTAAACATGATCGGCTTTTTGACTTTTGGCATAGTATTACGTGTCAAAAAATTTGAGCAAGTCTTTACCTTTGGTAAGGCCCCTTGGTTGAAGACATTACGAAAAGTGGGCTTGCACTTGACTCCCACCACACACATGCCCTTCTTGCACAAGCCCTTCTTTTTGCAATGCCCTCGACCTTGGGCCATACCCCTAGTATGTATAACTAAGTCAATGGCAAAAAATATAATAGAGTAATGTTCATGTGTTTTCCTCATGCCAACACTTAGCCTCACCCCTCCATGATTTGTCCATTTCTTCTTGTTCCTTTTGTCCAATTTCCAAAAGTTCCAAAAAGAATTTGTTTGATCCCAAACCACATTATATTTGTTAATGGAAACGATGTATGTTATGGTGGGAACAATGTAACATCCCATGTTAAGTATTTATTACAAAACATTTGTTTTGTGTAAATGTTTATTTTTTCTTGAAACTCAATTTAGTATGAAAAGGTTTCAATTTTTTCGCATTTGGGAGCTCAAACCATGTCTTTGGAGCCTTATTTTTAAGGTTTTGATATTTGAGAATACATTAGAAAAGAAAAGGAAGCATGATTGATAACATTCATAAGTCTTTGTACTTAAACTTTAGTCATGTTTTAATATGTTTTAGCCAATGTTGTTGAATTTTATAGCTATTCACATGCTTCAAAAATTGAAAGATTGACAATATAAAATTACCAAGCTCAAAAGTTTGTCACCTAAATTGTCCACTTTTCAAAACCATATAACCTTCATGAATATATAATCTTTCACTTGGAAATTCCATTTATAAAGTGGCCACCTATTAACACCTAGTCTTAAGTTTAATTGGCATCCTTTTTTATATAAGAATGCCCCCAACAAACTACCTAACTTAGAAAGTTATCTTCGCTCCACAACATTGGGTAATTCAAAGTTGGTTTCCCATTCCTTTCTCTCTTTGTCAACTGGCCAACTAAGGGTTTTGCCACCAATGTTTCTTGTAGACAAATTGCATGTGGATACATTAGACAATCTAAAAGGTCAAATATGTCATTAAAAGTTCCACATGAACCAATGTTGGGAAATTATCACATTTCTCATCGGAACCCCCTTGGATATCTGGACAGTTCTTATTATTTAGGGTTCTTATTATTAGTTGCCTGAAAAACTTTAATAATTTATTTATTTCTCATTTCATATAATTTTATTTTTAAAAAATAATTTAAATTAAAACCCCATTCAAAGAACTAATTTCACATACCATAGTGCTGGGCTGATTTGACACTAAAGTATATTATTTTCAGAAATGTTGAAACTTTTGGGAAATTTTTTTCCCGAAAAGTTTTTTTTCAAATTTTTTTTTTTTCCCCTGAAAGAAACTAAAGAATCTGATAGAATATTTGTGAATATATCAATTATCCAAAATGGAATCCTCAAAATTAATTAATTAATTAATTATTCAACAAACATGTGTCCAAGGTACTACTAGGGTATTCATTCGACTACCTATTATTTGTAGGATATCATTTAAGTGGCAATTATGTTCCAATTTAAGGAGGTGGTTCTCAAACACACTTGTTGTGTGATGCTCTTCATGGGTGTACTACAACTGCCTTGGATAAGAAGTACAATTCCCACCTATCCTTTGAAAGTAGAAATTGGAATATGGATGGGACCCGAGGATAGTCATGCAAACATTATGTGTCCTACCCAATGTATTGTTGATAGCGTGCATAGTATGTATGTGTCCTGAGATGCATTTGCGCCACAATATGTTCGTCAACCATTGCCCTTTGTTTCTTTTTCTCGCCCTTTCTTGGTGCTTTCTTTTTTATAAAGTTTGGCATGGTTTATTCATTGGCCAATACTTGACAAGCTAGAAACTTTTTATAAGGCATTGGATTCCCAAGTTCAACCCATCCCCCCCCCCCCCCCCCCCCCCCCCCTCTTTCCTCTCCTCCTTAAACCCCCAGATGAAAAACACAATATTATTCTAATATTTTTATTTTTTTTTGTCTAACTACATTTTTTTTTTT
>Ga0116227_10013682_pt1 | contig 12649 bp, 13 predicted proteins | sample S1TSphgellanicum_FD_89693 | JGI IMG/M metagenome (GOLD analysis project Ga0116227, IMG submission 89693) | Host-associated microbial communities from peat moss isolated from Minnesota, USA - S1T2_Fb - Sphagnum magellanicum MG | ecosystem: Host-associated > Plants > Peat moss > Unclassified... | reverse complement strand
TTTTCAGCGCGGCGGAGCAGAATGTCAGTAGGGGTTATCACGGGTCCAGCGCGCGGGCTTCGTCCGCCAGCATGATGGGGATGCCGTCCCGGATGGGGTAGGCGAGGCCGGCTTTTTGGCTGATCAGCTCGTTCGCGGCGCGGTCATAGGTGAGCGGGCCCTTGGTGAGGGGGCAGACCAGAATTTCCAGAAGGCGCGGGTCGACGGGGGTTTCGGTCATTTAGCTGGCTTTCGAATCATCGTCATGGCCGGAGTCAAAGGCGTTGATTTCCAGCAAAGCGAGCAGGGCGGCGGCGCGCTGGGTGGGGTCGCGGGCTTCCAGCAGCGCCTGTTTCTCCTCCGGGTCGAAGGGGCAGGCCATGCAGAGCGTGACCACCAGCGCATGGTCCGGCATGTTGTCGATGGCTTCCCAGTTCGCTTCTACGCCGGCATGGGCAAAATAGCGGCGGAGCGCCGTGAGGAGATGGGCACGGTCCAGCATCACCGGCGGGTTCGCGTCCGGGGCGGCTTCCTGCAGGTCATGGGCAAATGCGTTAAAGGTGCCGCGGACGCGGCGATAGCCATGAAGGGGTTCTACTTCCTCGACAATGGTGAAGCGCACCAGGCCGGTGAGGGTGATGAGGAAGCGGCCATCATCCGTCTCGCTGAAGGAGGAAAGCCGGCCGAGGCAGCCGATTCGGTACAGGCCGGGGCCGTTATCGCCATGGGCCAGGCGTTTGTCTGGCTGCACCATGCCGAACATCCGGCCGGCACCCAGGCTGTCTTCCACCATCGCCAAATAGCGGGGTTCAAAAATGTTTAGCGGCAGGCGGCCGCCAGGCAGCAGCAACGCGCCGGTGAGCGGAAAAACGGGAAATTCTTCGGGAAGGTTTTCGAGGCCGATCAAAAAATCCGCCATTCAACTGAACAGGATGGCAGAAAGTTTGCGCCGTGATGCCATGGTGACGGGGTCGTCAAAACCCCAGGCTTCGAAAAATTTCAGGAGTTGCAGGCGGGCGGCGTCCTCGTTCCAGTTGCGCTTGCGGCGGATGATTTCGAGTAGGGCTTCGGCCGCGGCTTCGCGGTCGCCGCTGGCGTTGAGCGCCGTGGCGAGCTCGTAGCGGGCTTCGAAATCACTCGGGTCGGCGGCCAGGCGGGCTTCCAGCCCGGCGCGGGCGCCCTGGGCCTTGCGGCCTTCGGCGGCCAGTGCGAGTGCGGACTTGGCGCCGGCGATTTCGGCGTGGTCGGCGAGCGTGGCGGGCACTTCGGCCAGAATTTCCTGCGCCTGTTCTTCATCGCCCAAGGCGAGCAAGGCGCGGATGAGGCCGCCCCAGGCTTCTGGCTTTTCCCGGTCTTCCTGCACCGCGGCGGCGTAGAGTTGGGCGGCCTGTTCGGCCTGGCCTTCATCCAGCAGGAGCTTGGCTTCCGCGATAAGGTCCGCGGCGGGGGCGCTGGAGCCGGCGAGTTTGAGGAGGGCTTCCACCACGCGCTTGACTTCGCTTTCGGGCAGCGCGCCTTGGAAAGTGTCGGCAATCTGGCCCTGCCAAAAAGCGACGACGGTGGGGATGGATTGCAGCGGCAGGCCCATCTGGCTGAGTTGCTGGACCAAGGCGCGGTTCTTATCGACGTCGATTTTCACCAGTTTGACCCGGCCGCCGGCGGCGCGGACGACTTTTTCTAAGGTCGGGGTGAGGGTTTTGCAGGGGCCGCACCACGTGGCCCAGAAATCCACCAGGACGGGGATTTGGCGTGAGGCTTCAACCACATCGGCCATGAAGGTGGTTTGGTCGCCATCCACAATCATGGCGGCGTTGGCGTTTGTTGGTCCCGGGTTTTGTCCCAGCAGCGTGTTCATAGGCAGCGTTCCATCTTGCATGGCCAGTATATGGTATCCGTTGCATATGTCACAGCCCCCAGGGGCGTGGTGCTTGCAATCCGAGTTGAGGGTGCTTAAAGACCGGCTGACGGAGCGCGGGCGTAGCTCAGGGGTAGAGCACAACCTTGCCAAGGTTGGGGTCGTGGGTTCGAATCCCATCGCCCGCTCCAGTTTGCCAGGAATTTTCCTTTTGATAGCAAGTGGTTACGAGAGAATCCAAGTGTTTAGCGATGTGCCTGAGGCGAAAAATGTCTAACATTTCGTCCAACAGGTTGCGTCATCATGTCCGGCTTTCTCACCCGCCGGGTGAACACCTGGCATTTTGTTCGTCGAGTCCCGGCCGAGTTCGCGGCGCTGGATCGACGCGGCATCGTCCGCCATTACACCCGGATCAAAATCGCCGATGACCGCCTTGGCCGCCGGCCATAACGCGTCGCGGACAAATTCAACAGCGAGCTCGAACGATTCTAGAAGGAATTAGCAGATGGTCGTTCGAAGGCAGACATCACTCGCTATGACCAGGCGAGACGCCAGGCCAGGAGTTTCGGTTGCGACTATATTCCTAATAGCGATCTGATTGCAATCCCTCAAGAAAAGCGTCTCGAACGGCTGGAGGCCCTTGTTGCCGAAGGGCTGACGCATCATGACCCCGTGGCGCGCGAAGCACTGCTGGGAACGGCGCCGCGCCCCAGCTTCAACCTGTCGCGGCTGTTTGACGAATACGAATCCGCGACCAAAGACGAGGTGAAAGACCTGTCGCCGGATCAGCTGCGGATTTGGCGCAATGGCCGCATCCGGGCAGTTGCCCAGTTCGTCCAGGTGGTGGGTGAGAAGCCCGTCGCCGAACTCACCCATTCCGACGCCATCGATTACAGCGAATGGTGGCGTGCCCGAGTTGTAGAGGACGAGGTTGCGGCAAAGACCGCGAACAAGGATATGGGGCAACTCAGCCGGATGTTGAACGGGTTGGGAACTGACGAATTTATTCAAGTGTTGCAGAAATCAGGCTTGGCGGCGCGTCGGCCGGTTGGTGATATCCCTCGTCCTGATTGCATGCTGGCCAATTCCAATCTCATCATCACGGCTCGCGACGAAAGGGGGCAGCTTGTTGGAGTGTCTCGCGCGATCACTGATTTTTCCTATAGCTGCTATCTGTCACACCTTGCCTTAGACCGCGATCACCAGGGAAAAGGTATCGGCAAGCGCCTTATCGAAGATACACGTCAGGCGGCTGGCCCCGAGTCCATGTGTCTTCTTTTGTCTGCGCCAGACGCAATCCCGTTCTATCATGCGATCGGCATGTCTCAGCCAGATAACGCTTTTATCTTCAAGCGTTTGAGCTGATGTGTTTGCGTATGTTCGATACAATCGTTAGACCCGAACTCATCAGGAATACCTGGATGTATCGCCTTGCCAATTAGACGGAGAATTTTGATATCCGAATATCCTAAGCAATCGCGCCAAGATTCGGAAGATGAAGACGATGTCCCAATGAGTTCTGGCGTCCCTAGCGATTCGAGGCCGCCATCCACGAGCCCTTTAAAGCGGCGGCGCGAGATCAGGACTCGCTGGCCCACTGGGGCCGGAAATAGACGGGGCGGCTATTTGCGCTGCGCGGTCTGCGAGTTCTACGATGTCACCGATGAGCCTGTGTTCTGGCAGGTCCAGCCAGGCAGCGACGAATTCGAGGTCAGGAAAGCTCGCTTTTGACCGCAGCAGAACCAGTTGGCCACGCGCCAGTTCATCGGCGACAATCGCCTCTGGAATCACCGCCACGCCGAGTCCATCGAGCGCCATGCGGACCAGTGTTGCCAGTGACGCACTCGCGAAAATGCGTGGCGGTTGCGACCCGGTTGCCGCAAACATCCGGATTACCTGGGCATAGGGTGCGGTGTTTCGCGCGAACGTCAGGATTGGCCAGCGGGCGATCACCTCTAGCCCCACAGGTCGGCTGGGCAGACCGAGCGCGGGGCTGGCAATGAAACGGATGGGCAGGCTGCAAAGTTTGCGCTCGATGATGGCCGGCATTGCTAGCGGCCCGACCGCGAAGGCCAGATCCAACCGGTGCTGAATCAACCGCTCGCGCAGATTGATTGAGATGTCGACGTCCAAATCGATGGTCATTGCGGGGTATCGTGCGGCCATCAGCTCCAGAAAGCCCGGTAGCCAAGTATGGACGATGGTCTCCGCGACCCCAAGCCTGAGCGTACCGCGCCTGGTGGTGGAATCCGCGATGGTGCCGATCATCTCCGCGCGCAGCCTTAGCAGGCGTTCGGCATAGTCGATGACATGCCGGCCGGCTGGCGTCAGCGTCACGCGGCGGGTGGTGCGGCTGAACAGCTTGGTGCCGAGATCGGCTTCGAGTTCAGCGATTCGGTTCGAGATCGCCGGCTGGGTGGTGTTCAGCCGCTCCGCGGCCGCGTGGAAGCTCTCCAGCCGGGCTACCCACAGGACGGTTTCCAATGCCTTGAAGTCGACCATCGCAAGCTCCTATTCATAGGAATTTTTTATCAATTTTAATTAAAGATGATAATTTGAAATTATCATTTTTTTCTGGAATTCTGCAATCTTCAAATTGGGAGAGGGTATGAACCACATAGCCTTAAATCATTCGGAAGATGCCAAGTCGGTGCGGCTGGCGTGCCGAAACAACAGCTTCACCGGACCAACCGCAGGCCGGGCGCCTGGATTTGCCCAGGCCAACCTGGTGATCCTGCCGTCGGATGAGGCTGCGGCATTTCACGAGTTTTGTCTGCGCAACCCGAAGCCCTGCCCGTTGCTCGGCGTCTCCCAGCCGGGCGATCCGCGTCTGCCAGCGCTCGGTATCGATCTTGATATCCGTACCGACCTGCCGCGCTACCGCGTCTGGCGTGACGGTGTGACAGTCGATCAGCCAACCGACATCGTCGATCTCTGGCGTGACGATCTGGTCATCTTCGCGATCGGCTGCTCATTTGGCTTTGAGGCCGCGCTGCAGGCGGATGGCATCCGGCTGCGCCATATAGATCAAGGCCGTAACGTCGCAATGTATCGTACCAATATTCACTGTGAGCCGGCTGGGCCGTTTGCAGGGCCTTTGGTGGTATCGATGCGCCCGCTGCGCCCGGCCGATGCGATCCGGGCGATTGAGATCACGGCGCGGATGCCGCAAGCGCATGGCGCGCCGGTGCATATCGGCCGGCCGGACCTCATCGGCATAACAGATTTAAGCCGGCCGGATTACGGCGATGCCGTGACGATCCATGACGATGAACTGCCGGTTTTCTGGGCCTGCGGTGTGACCCCCCAAGCGGCTATCCACGCCGCCCGGCTGAAATTTGCAATCACCCATGCGCCCGGATGCATGCTGGTCACTGATCAGTCAGCCGAACCATAAACTTCCACAAGGTGCGGCAAGCACCAACCAGGGACACGCTAGACTATGCGGATCAATCGCAATTTCAAAGGAATTCGACAATGAACGATATAGCAGCCACCCAGGTTTTACCTACGGAATCCACCTGGTATTCAGCCTTATCTTCCGGCGGGCGGCGAACCTTCTGGACCAGTTGCGCCGGCTATGCGCTCGACAGCTACGACGTGATGAGTTTCGGCCTGGCAATCCCGGCAATCATTGCGAGCCTCGCGATCAGCCCAAAGGCGATGGGCGCGATCGCAACCGTTACCTTATTATTCTCTGCGGCCGGCGGCTGGCTTGGCGGCATTGTTGCTGACCGGTTCGGGCGGGTGCGCGCGCTTCAGATAACGGTTGGCTGTTTCGCGGTGTTCGCCGCCCTCAGCGGATTGGCGCAGAATTTTGATCAGCTTCTGGTGACGCGCGCGCTTATGGGCCTTGGCTTCGGTGGCGAATGGGCGGTCGGCGCTGCGCTGGTGGCAGAGGTGATCGCGCCCGCGCATCGCGGCAAGGCAGTGGGTTTTGTGCAAAGCTCCTGGGCCATCGGCTGGGCGTTGGCGGTGATCGTCTCGCTCGCCTGCTTCTCGCTGCTGCCGCAGGATATTGCTTGGCGCGTGCTGTTTTTTACCGGGCTTCTGCCCGCTCTGCTGGCCCTTTTTGCTCGGCGTTTGATCGGTGAACCAGAACTCTTTCAAGCGAGCCGCGCGACCCATAAGCAACCTGGTATCGGCGAGATATTTTCACCCGCTATCCTGCCCCGCACGCTCCTATGCGCCCTGCTAACGACCGGCGCGCAAGGCGGTTATTATGCCATTTCGATTTGGCTACCGAAATTTTTGAAGACTGAGCGGCATCTGACGGTTATCGGCACCTCTGGTTATTTAGCTGTCATCATCCTTGGTTCGTTCATCGGCTATCTGACAGCCTCGGTTCTGGCGGATCGGATTGGCAGGCGGCGCAATTTCATCCTGTTCGCGGTCGGTTCCATCGCCGCCGTGCTGCTCTACATGCTACTGCCGATCGGTAATCATGCCATGCTTTTACTTGGCTTTCCACTAGGGTTTTTCGCATCGGGCATCTTTGCTGGAATGGGATCATTTCTATCAGAAATGTTTCCGACCCATCTGCGCGCCTCTTCGATCGGATTCACCTATAATTTCGGCCGGGGCGTTGCGGCCCTCAACCCGACGCTGATCGCCCTCGGTGCCAGCTACCTCTCGCTCGGTGGCGCGATCGCGCTGATGGCCGCGCTCTCCTATGCGTTGGTAATCATCGCCGCCCTTATCCTGCCGGAAACCCGTGGCCGGATTCTGACGAATGACTGAGTTAGCAGGCGACCGTGCACTGGAAACCGCCAAATGGCAGTTCTGGATCGACCGCGGCGGCACCTTCACCGACATTGTCGCTCGTGATCCGCTGGGGAAGCTCACGACCCACAAACTCCTTAGCGAAAATCCTGAACTCTATACCGATGCCGCCATCGCGGGGATTAAATCTGTGCTTGGCCTTGCGGCCAATGCACCGATCCCGGCTGGACTCGTCGAGGTGGTGAAGATGGGTACCACCGTTGCCACCAATGCCTTGCTGGAACGGCGGGGAGAGCCAGTGCTGTTGCTGGTCAACCAGGGTTTTGCCGACGCGCTTCGCATCGGTACCCAGGCACGGCCGCGCCTCTTCGATCTCGATATTCAGCTTCCCGATCTTATCTATGAACAGGTTGCGGAAATACCCGGGCGCATTGGTGCGGATGGTCAGGAGGTGGCGCCACTTGACGAGACCGCGGCGCGACGGATTCTGCTTGAGGCTCATGGCGCCGGTATAAGGGCCTGTGCGATTGCGCTGATGCATGCGTGGAAGTTTCCCACGCATGAGAAGCGTCTGGCGGCATTGGCGCATGAGATTGGCTTCACCCAGATTTCAACCAGTCATCAGGTAAGCCCGCTGCTGCGTCTGATCCCGCGTGCGGACACGACAGTGGTGGATGCCTATCTCTCACCGGTGCTGCGCCGCTATGTCGATAGCGTGGCCGCAGAGCTGCAGGGGACCCGGCTTTATTTCATGCAAAGCCATGGGGGCCTGACCGAGGCGCATGCTTTCCAGGGTAAGGATGCAATTCTCTCCGGTCCCGCTGGCGGTATCGTTGGTGCGGCGCGAACCGCGGGGCAGGCGGGGTTCGACCATATCATCGGCTTCGATATGGGCGGAACTTCGACCGACGTGGCGCTGTACGACGATGGGTTTGAGCGCGCGTTTGAGACTGAGGTTGCGGGTGTGCGGATGCGCGCGCCGATGATGGCGATCAATACCGTGGCCGCTGGCGGTGGCTCGATCCTGCATTTCGATGGTGCCCGGTTTCGGGTCGGGCCGGATTCAGCAGGAGCAAATCCTGGCCCCGCCGGCTATCGGCGCGGCGGTCCGCTGACGGTGACCGATGCCAATATCTGTGTCGGGAAGCTCCAGCCCAAACACTTTCCGCAAATTTTTGGGCATGATGGCGATCAGCCGCTGGATGCAGGCGTCGTTCAAAGTCGCTTTGCTGAACTGGCTGACAAAATATACGATGCTACCGGTGAGCGGCGCGACCTACGCGATATCGCTGAAGGGTTCTTACGAATTGCGGTGGCCAATATGGCCGGGGCGATCAAGCAAGTCTCGGTGCAGAAGGGCTATGATTTGGCGCGCTTCGCCCTCGCCTGTTTCGGTGGCGCGGGCGGACAGCATGCCTGCCTGGTGGCCGATGAATTGGGGATGGATACCGTTTTCATCCATCCCTTTGCGGGGGTGCTTTCTGCCTATGGCATGGGCCTTGCCGACCAGATCGTGCTTCGCGAGCAGGCGATCGAGCAACGGCTCACACCGGACGTGCTGGATTTATTGCAAACCGAGGCCGAGAGATTAGCAGCGGACGCAAGAGCGGTGCTGATAGCGCAGGGGGGTGATCCGTCACGGTTCGAGATCCGCCGCAAGTTGCATCTGCGCTATGAGGGCACCGAGGCAGCATTGCTCATCGATCTCGGCGATTTTGAGAGCAACGTGACAGAGTTCACGCAAGCGCATCGCCGGCGATTTGGCTTCGCCACGCCTGAGCGTGCCATTACGGTGGAAGCGGTGGCGGTTGAAGTGATTCTGCCTGGTGAGGCGACCCTTGCAACAGCATTGCCTGAACGCTTGGGCGACCCGTTACGGCCGATCGACAACGTTGAAATCTGGACGGGCGGCATGGCTCATATCGCCCCCGTCTTTCAGCGCTCGGTCTTGAGCGCCGGCGACCAGATACCAGGCCCCGCGCTGGTGCGCGAAGCCATTGCCACGACGATGATCGAGCCAGGTTGGACAGCTGAGATCACCGCCCAGGACAATATGATTTTGCGCCGTACCGCGCCGCGCACGCGTATCATCGCCGTTGGTACGGATACCGCCGATCCGGTGCTGTTGGAGCTGTTTAACAATCTTTTCATGAACATTGCCGAGCAGACCGGTGCCGTGCTGGCGAACACCTCAATGAGCGTCAACATTAAGGAAAGACTTGACTTCTCCTGCGCCATTTTCGATGCGCAGGGACAGCTTGTCGCGAACGCACCGCATGTACCGGTTCATCTCGGCGCCATGGGTGAGAGCGTGCGGACGGTTCTGCAGGCGCGTCAAAACACACTTCGTGCCGGTGACGTCATCGCGCTAAACAATCCTGCCAATGGTGGCACCCATCTGCCCGACATTACGGTCATCACGCCGGTGTTCGATGAAGCGGGGCAAGAGTTACGGTTTTTCCTGGCCTGCCGTGGTCATCATGCCGATATCGGTGGCACTACGCCAGGTTCGACCCCACCAAACTCAACCACGCTGGAAGAAGAAGGGGTGGTGATCGACAATTTCATGCTGGCCGATGCAGATGGTTTCAAAGAGGAGGCGTTCAGGACCCTGCTTGCGTCCGCCCGTTACCCGGCCCGCAGCCCGGATGTGAACGTGGCCGATATCAAAGCGCAGATTGCCGCCAATGCCAAGGGTGTTGAAGAGCTTCGCAAGGTGGTTGATCGTTATGGCTGGCAGATGGTGCGCGACTATATGCGCCATGTGATGAACAATGCTGAAGAAACCGTTCGCCAAGTGGTGGCGCGGCTGCATGATGGGCAATTTGTTTATCGCATGGATGATGGTGCGGAGTTGCATGTCCGCGTCCGCATTGATCACAAGGCGCGCACGGCGGAGGTGGATTTTTCCGGTACGAGTGCTTGCCGCCCAGGCAATTTCAATGCGCCTAAGGCCATCACGCGTGCTGCCGTGCTATATGTTTTCCGTTGCTTGGTCGGCGATGACATTCCGCTCAACGATGGCTGCATGAAGCCGATCCGGCTTATCATTCCGGAAGGTAGTTTCCTGGCCCCGCCGCCCAATGCGGCGGTGGTGGCAGGCAATACCGAGGTGAGCCAGGCCATTTGCAATGCCTTATTCGGAGCGCTTGGAGCCGTGGCTTGTTCCCAGGCGACGATGAATAACTTTCTGTTTGGCGATCAGCGTTTCCAATATTACGAGACCATTTGCGGCGGCACCGGCGCTGGCGCTGGCTTTCATGGCCAGTCCGCCGTGCAGAGCCACATGACCAATACGCGGATGACCGACCCGGAAGTGCTTGAAATGCGTTATCCGGTGCGGTTGGAGGAATTTTCTATCCGTCGCGGATCTGGCGGACACGGAAAGTTCCGTGGCGGTGATGGCGCGACACGGCGCTTGCGTTTCCTGCAACCTATGACAGCAGTCATCGTAGCGTCGCGCCGGAATGTCGCACCATTCGGCTTGGAATTCGGGGAAGCCGGCGAACCAGGCGCGCAATGGGTCGAACATCCCGATGGCAGACGCACCATCCTGGCCTGCTCGGACAGTGCCGAGCTGCGCGCCAATGATGTCTTCACGATCCTGACGCCAGGTGGCGGCGGGTTCGGGACTGCGCCTTTGGACGCGGGACAAGATTGATGACTATCTACCAAGGCCCGGTTTTTGAAATGGCCAGACAGCAATTTCTGGCGACGGCGGATTACTTGAGCATCCCGGAGGACCAGCGTAACCGTCTGCTCTATCCAAACGCGCCATCACTGTCTCTTGCCCAATCCACCTCGATGATGGCTCTACGGCCGTGTTCCATGGCTATCGGGTGCAACACCATCTCTCGCTTGGCCCAACCAAGGGTGGCACACGCTATTCCAAATCGCTTGATATCGGCGAAGTGGCAGCACTTGCGATCTGGATGAGTTGGAAATGTGCCCTTGCCGGTTTGCCCTATGGCGGCGCGAAAGGTGGGGTAACAGTCGATCCTGGTTCGCTCTCAATGTATGAACTTGAGGCGCTGTCGCGTCGCTACATGCAGGAGATGATTCCGTTTATCGGCCCGCACACCGATGTCATGGCGCCAGATATGGGTACGAATGAACAGGTCATGGCTTGGTTTATGGATACTTATTCTGTCTACCGTGGTGAAACGGTCATGGAAATCGTCACAGGCAAGCCGGTAGCTACTGGCGGTACGGCAGGCCGGCGAGAGGCGACTGGCCGCGGTGTTGTCCATCTGGCGATGCGCGCTGCGGAGACGATCAACCTTAACAGCTCCGGCGCGACGGCGATCGTGCAAGGTTTCGGTAATGTCGGTGTCACGAACCGCCTCCTTCCTTAGCTTCGTTTGCGGGAATGCTAGATCGTCGTCAGACTCGTGTGGCTATGTCGTGGAGGAAGGTCTGGCCGAGGGCCTGCGTTGCGATGTTTGCCATTCGGTAGCCATTCTCCACGTGGGCTAGATACGCGATATAGGCCGCAGCGCGACCACCATCCCCGCCATCGAGGTCGGCACGATCGCTGACGACCAGCCCACCCGTCCGGAGGCGCGGTTCCATAAGGCGTAGGACATCGAGGTAGAGGTCTTTAGCCGCATCGAGCAGAATCAGGTCAATCGGTTCATCGATATCGTGGCGCAGCGTCTCCAGCGCATCGCCCACCCGTATCTCCACCAGATCGGCTAGTCCTGCTTCGCGGAGATTCGCTTCGGCGCGTTCCGCCTTTGCGGGAAACAGCTCCGTGCTGACGATCCGGCCGCCGCCATTGTCACGGAGCGCGGTGGCGAGGAAGAGGGTTGAAACACCGAATGACGTGCCGAACTCGACGACATGCCGCGCACCGCTCGCTCGCGCCATGACATAGAGGAGGTTTCCAAACTCCGGCGTAACCGGCATCCGCGCGCCGGTCATTGCTTCATAAAAGCCCGCTTGGCCCTCATTCCTGAGCCCTTCTGCAAGGGCAGCATTGCGAGCTTGAGGGTCTTGTTCGATCGTCTCCGCATAGAGGCGTTCGATGACCCGCTGGATTGGGGGCGGGAACTGCGGACGGAAGACAGGCGCGGCCATAATTTCCTCGTCAGGGCTACAGGAACCCTCAGCTTAGCCGAACAATGTCCGGAAAGCGAAATTCCGTCGCCTCGCTGCGGATCACCTTGCGCACCACTTTGCGCGACACCCGCAACTCCCGGCAGATCACCTTGATCGGCTTCTTCTGGACAAAATACGCCCGCCTGATCTTCGAAATCGTCTCCACTATCAGCATCCCAAATCCGGCTCCCTCGACCTTGAGGAAGCCATTGCGAACCCCAGTCCAGGGGGTCCCTATTGGACGCCGATTACCCCCATAACGGGGTCCTTATTCCACGCCGATTCACACCTGCGCATCAAATTTTGTTCCATCGTGAAAAAAAACGTCCTGGCGGAGCGAAAAAGTATATTGCTTGCGGCCGGGTGAAATCTCCCAGGAGGTCGCGAGCCAGGGGGCCACGCTCTGGTCTTCGCGCAGCACCACCAGGTTGTCGTAGATCGAGCGCAGCATTCTGGCTTGAGGCGCAAAGCGGCAATTATGTGCATCCAGCACGAAGCTGGCGACGGCCGCGCCGTCAAATGCAATGGTTAGATTGCCGCCCGCCTTCGGTGCCGCCAATGCGCGGCTGGCCAGGGCGGGCGCCATTGAGGCGCCGGCGAGCAGCGCGGTAAACTGGCGTCTGGTTGACATTTGTACAGGCCTTGCGTGGTGAAGGTCTAACCTTAATAACTATAAAATCGATAGGAAAAATTGTTTTATATAACTAAACATAATAATAAAGACTGAAAAATTCATCGTTCGCTTTTTGACATTTTCTCCACTGGTTCAGTATGGATTACCTCAGCCATGATTGGTCCACCCAGGCCGCCAACCGCGTGCGCGATGAAGCCGCGCTGAATGGCCGCCAGGCCGGCCGCCATCGCGGCAAAGACTGGACTTGCTTCGGAAAAGTGGAGAGTTCTTTGTTATGAAAGAGGACCTCGATGACCAAGCAGAAGCGGCTAACGAAGGAATTTGAGATAGAGGCGGTTCGTCTGGCGCGGACCAGCGGG
>Ga0116227_10013679_pt1 | contig 12653 bp, 11 predicted proteins | sample S1TSphgellanicum_FD_89693 | JGI IMG/M metagenome (GOLD analysis project Ga0116227, IMG submission 89693) | Host-associated microbial communities from peat moss isolated from Minnesota, USA - S1T2_Fb - Sphagnum magellanicum MG | ecosystem: Host-associated > Plants > Peat moss > Unclassified... | reverse complement strand
GGGCAAACACGGATTCACAACACTCACCACGACCCGGACTTGGGGGAAGCCACCACCTTCCCCCTTATAGTATACCTTGTGCCTCTCCACGAGGCCCACATCCAAATGGTTTTTTTTGTCTCGCGACACCCAAATGGGAGTCTCGAAATTACCAAAGTCGGGACTCTCGCAATTTGGGAGCCCCATAACTTTGTGTACATACCTCTGATTGACATGAGGTCTGAAGCAAAGTTATAGCCCCCATCAAGAGCTTTTCAACGGTATATGGCACGCCACCTGCACGCAAGGAAATTGGGTTGATTCTTGACTTTTAGTGGTCGGGAGTAAAATTGTCAATTTGACTCCCGACCTTTCTTTTGGCCATAACTTGTGTTTCAGATGTCCAAATGGGTCATGCGAGCCCATTTTAAACATCTATGTTTCAATAGCTTTTTAATGATATAAAAAATCTTCAAATCAATGGGTTTTTACTCCTACAATCGCTCCCTGAAGATTTGGGAGTCTTTCGGGACTCCAGCTCTCCAAGTGGGAGTTGCCTTGGGAGTGTGAAGGTTCATTCTTTCACACTCTTCTACACTCCCGAGAGTATAAGATGTGTCTCTCAGGTCTCCCTCTTGTTTCACCCTCTTGTAAGCCCTTGTTTTGGTTGCGAGCCTAAGGTTAGGGTTGCGACAATAATAACTAGTTGATGAAAACATCTTATTATAATCAACTAATAGAAACTATAAAGTAAAATTTTAAAAAATAGTCATAATTGTTGATAAAACTCCTTGTTTTAATCAACTAATATAAACTAGAAAGTAAAATTATAAAAAATTATCATAATTGTTGATAAAACTCTTTATTCTAATCAATTAATAATAATTAACTAGTAAATTTTAATAAATATTTTAAATTTCCAAAATATGCTACCTATTCTACTAACTACATGTTCTACCAGCCATCCATTTTGTCAACTAACAGTTCAACATGTGTCACTAATTAAATTTATCATTGGTTGTATTACTATCAATTCTATTGTTAATTTTAATTCATCAACTATTGGCTACTTGTCCATCAAAGTTTCGGTTCACAAAGAATTATGGTTAACATTATCCCCCTCTCAAAACTATATTTCATCTTTGAAATGCTAGCTATAAGACTCTATGTTGACCTTTTTTCTGCAAAAGGTTAGTTGATAGTTAATTCAACCATCTCATTAATGATTATTAGTTAAATGTTAGGTTTTTATTGTAGCAACAAGTATTACGTGTTCCGATCCATTATAGGTTGAATAGGTGCAATGCCTTGGTAACCAATATGTGGTGTCCTTGTTGGTAGTAGAACATGTTTCTCAATGTTCAACAAGTGGCACTGGTTCGAGTTGATTAGTACTAGTTACATATCGCTTCCTTCCAAAAATCAATGGATCAAGTCCTTTGATCCTATAATAATATGGTGGATACATATTAGGATCCATGGGCACAAAAGATGATAAAGTGCTATACCATATTGGATATGGTGGGTAAGGTACAACTTTATGTTGTCTTGTTATTGATGGTGTAACAGATTGTTGCTAACCTAATTGTTGACGAAACAATATTGAATTATTGACCAAACTTGGTTGTGCTCAAGGTTATTACACAAGTACACCAACATGCGTTGATGGTGTGCTTGGTACAGACGTAGGCTATAGAGAAGTTATGAGCTCTAATCTCATCAATCGCTTTCATTTATCATCCACAAAGGGACAATTCTTGAAATCATGTCCAACCTATTAACAATATGCACATGATAATGCAATCCTAATGGTAGGATGCATGCTTAAAACCAATATACTTTGTTGAACAGTTAGTCCTTCAATAATTCTCATAATAAGTACATATGGCCAAACATTTTGGTTAAGTGGTTGTGTTTGTCAAACAACATGTACTACAATTACTTCCACCAATTTTACATGTAGTTGAAAACTAAATCGGTGTGAAGTCTTTGTTCCAAGTTACATAATTGTTTTAATTGATTTAGTAGTTGGTTGCACTCCAATTTTGAATATGTTGTGGTTGGATTCAAAATAGGAACCAGTTCAAAATTATTACTCCTAACAACGAATGTTGATTGTGATGGTAATGTAGTACTAGGGTGTTGCAAATTACCACTAATGGAATGTAGAAATTACTTCATTAACGTTTTGAACATGTGTGGTGTGATGCCCACCCAATCGTTTGTTCGGCCTTGGTTGTTAGGATGAATGTTGTGATGTTAGAAAGTGACCAGTTGAAGGTACTTGTGGTTCCCTCCCTTCCTTTTGCTTTATTGGTATCTAATGAAGAAGTATGTTTGATGTCACCAACTATTGAAGCTCAATTCTAGAAACATCAATTGGTTGAATTCCCTTAACTTGAAAACGTTTTTGTCCTTGTAATTAAATTGTCTCAAGGACATTTTGCGGTGCTCCTAATTCTAGTTGCCATCTAAGGCCTCTTGTGACTATTCTTGACATCTCACATTAATTTGAAACAATTGCTAGTCTTAAAAAAAAATTGATCAACATGTTTTAGAAATTGAAAAAACAATCATGTAAATCTCAAAAAATCTTCAAACTGACACCATATAAAATAAACAATTATCAAGACAAAATGATTTTAGAAAACTACTAAAACCTATACAAATTCAAATAATTTTTAAAAAAAAATCATTTAAACCAGAGATTGTAAACACAAGTGTTTACAATATCAATCCATTATGTGGTTGCCCAATGTTAATGGGAATTTCTTTTTCCCACTTGATGCAAATCTCTTTTCCTAAATTTTAAACAAGTATAAACTATTCAATGTTAACAATTGTTCCAATTCATAATGAAAATACAAAACTATATTCAAAAATCAAACTTCCAAGTTTGTACATTAATGATTCAAAAAGTAAATATGAAAAATAGAAATATGATATCCCTCATGTTTTACCATCACCTTCCTATATACTTTAAGTTTGAACTTAAAATGTTTCGTGCAAATGACCTAAACAGTAATTAGTTGATAAAACATCTTGTTATAATCAACTAATAAAAATTAGCTAATAAAACTATATAAAATAGCCATAATTGATGATAAAACTCCTTGTTTGAATCAACTAATAATAATTAGCCAGTAAATTAATGTAAACAGTAAGAATTTTCAAAATCTACTATTGATTATGTTAATTACTTATTTTGCCAACCACTATGTTATGTAAACGACCAATTCAACATGTGTCACTGGTTAAGTTTATCACCAGTTATGTTACCATTAATTCAACATGTGTCACCAATTAAATTTATAACCGGTTTTGTTACTATTGGTTTTAATGCCAATATTGATTCATCAACCACCAATTAACTGTCCATCAAAGTACCAATTCACATAGAAGTTTGGTTAACAATATCCTACAATAAATAAGAACCAAAAAACTTGGAGAAGGGGCCCAATGTCAAAAGTGCAATGTAATCAAAAAGTTATATCGGGTGAAGGCCATAAATTGAACACATGCCCTCCATAGAAAGACCTAATAAAAAATAAGACCAACAAAGGCAAAACCTATAATAAGCGGTTTGAATTTAAGAACAAGGTATTGTAAATGAAAACATCACAAAATAATATGTGCTTGATTTCTCATGGGAATTTATGAAAATATTTGCAAATAGATTTTGTGTTTGTTGAAACAAATGTAGTTGTTCTAACCATTTGTAAACGTTTTAACGTCACTAATACCATGCAAGTAATCTAATACACATGAAACAAGTTTCATGATAGCAATAGATACACAAATTGATTAGACATTTACAAATATGTCACTAGACACATACGTTTGCAACTATGGATTATTTTAGGTAGCTAATGTAGTTTCTTATGTGAGCTTGAAATAAACAATCAAAATAACTTAGCGTCGTAACCTTAGCCTTGGGCTCGTAACCAAGGCAAAAGGGGCTTGCAAGGGTGCGAGCCAAGATTAAGCCCGGGAGTCACATTTTCATACCCCTAGGAATGCAAAAGAGTGTGAGGGAAAGAACCCTCACACTCCCAAGTGAACCCCATGTTGGGAGTTGGAGTCCTGATGGACTCTCGAATGTTCATATAGTGATTGCAAGAGTCAAAACCAAATGGCCCGAGAAGTTCTTTATATCATTGAAAAGCTATTGAAACGTAAATTTCTAGAATGGGCTTGCATGACCCATTTGGAGATCTAAAACACAAGTTATGGCCAAAAGAAAGGCCGAGAGTCAAATTGGTAGTTTGACTCCTGACCACTAAAAGTCAAGAATCTACCCAATTTCCTTGTGTGCAGGTGGCGTGCCACATACCGTTGAAAAGTTATCAATGGGGGCTACAACTTTGCTTTAGACCTCATTGCGATCAAAGGTCTGCACACAAAGTTATTAGGCTCCCAAGTCATGGGAGTCCTGACTTTGGCAATTTTGGGACTCCCAAGTGGGAGTCTTGAGACAAAAAGCCATTTGGATGTGGGCCTTGTGGAGAGGCATAGAGTATACTATAAGGGGGGGGGGGAAGCTGATGGCTTCCCCCAAGTCTGGGCCATGGCGAGTCTTGTGAGTTCAAGTTGCCCATGGCTCGTCCTAACACCAAAAGTGCTTCAACTATGCACTAACCACCTTGTGTTGGTTTTGTGTAGGTTCGTATAAATAGTTAATGTTTTTCATTCTTCCTAGTCCCATCCCAGAGCTCCAGCACGCCTCTACCCCTCAAAGTGCTTCGAGCCAAGGAGCATGCTTCGACTCCTTGCTCTTCCACTATTTTTCGTTTGGACTCACATCTGAGTCCATTAAGGAGACTGGGGTGCGTCACATGGTATTAGAGTTCTAGTAGAGCTCGATCCACTTATTGGAAAGTCTTGGTGGCACCAAAAAAGACCCGCAAGCTAGTCCAAGAGACCATGGTGGAAGAACCCACCCAAGACCTAGATGTCCCATCTGAGGCCATTAGGGAGGAAGAACAAGATGATTTTGAGGAACAAGAAGACCAAGAAGACCTTGATGATCATGAAAGTGAAGAGGGAGCAACCAACGATGGTCCTTTTCACCCCAGAACAATTGGAGGTTCTACTCAAAATGAATAGGCCCGATTTCACCGAGTTGGTTGCGGCCCTCTAAAGAGGATCATCGAAAGGTGTGGGATTCCACTTGCTAAACCTAGGAATTTTGATGGGATCCAAGATCGAAAGGTTATAGATGTTTGGCTTGCTGAAATAGAAGACTACATTCATGGTGCTAAAGTTGGGTGACATTCGGTTGTGGAACTTGCCTAATCCTACTTAAAGGGCTATGCTTCCACATGGTGGAGAACAATGAAACAAGAGGAAGGGAAGACCCATGGCTACACATGGGAATTTTTCAAGGAATGCATTGAATTGGAATTCATTCCAAAGAATTCCGACTAATTTCAAGATGTAAACTTCATGACCTTATGAATGCAACCAATGACAACTTGCGCCAATATGTGAGGGCATATTTCAAACTCATGCTTGAAATTCAACACATGCATGAGTTAAACCGTGTGTGCCACTTTGTGACGGGGCTTCCAACTTGGGCTAAGTGCAAGCTTGAGGAGAATTGGCCTGCTTCATTATCTGAGGCCATCATGAAAATGGAAGGTTTTTTGGATGTGGAACAAGGTGAAAAGCTTGGGTTCAAGAAGGAGAATAAATTCCCTCACAAGAAGGCATGCCATGAAGGGGAATGGAGCTAAGGGCAAGATACCTTCAAAGGGGAAAAGGCTCAAACAATTTCAAAGCTCGGGTTTTAAACCCAAAAGAAATTTTATCAAGGAAGGGGTTCCTTTCAAAGGAGGCCAACCCAAGGGGGATGCCAGTGGGAAACCCAAAGGAACGTGTTTCAACTACAATGAAGTGGGACATTACTCCAAAAATTGCCCCAAACCCAAACCAGGGAATGGGGTTTTAAGGTAATTGCCTTTACCACCAACCTAGCCCCAAGGTGAATGTAATTACTTCATTTTCTTGAAAGGGAAGGTTTCTAAGCGGGACGTGTTATGTCTTTTGGACATAGGGGCTTCCCACAATTTCATAACCCAGGAGAGTGTCGAAAGAATGGAGCTTCGGTTGGAGGAACTTAAAACACCCATTGAGGTGCACTTTGTAGATGGGCTTCCCCATCGCACCACATTGCAAGCAAAAGATGTGCCTTTTCAACTAGGGATTGGATTTGTTGGTTTCCACCTTAGGGGAAATGGATTACAACTTGGGAATGGAATTCATCACCCGTAACAATGTGCTCATAGAAGGGCACAATAGGCTAATTAGAATCCCATCCAAGAATGGGGTTGTTCGAGTGAAGGCACATGAAGTGCCTAGTGTGGGTGGATTGACCATCCACTTGATGTTAGGAAAAACGTTAGAAAGGGAATGCATGAGAGGTTATGGCATGTTGTGTGTGATGCGAGTGTTGGACGAGTTTGAGCCAAAGGGAGCTACCAACTTGGTAAGCTCTCCTAAGTGCCATAAACGAGTATTGGATGAATTCTTGGATGTGATGCCCGAAGAGTTGCCCGACGAGTTGCTCGACGACTTGCCCCTGAGAAGACGAGTTGATCATGCAATTGAGGTGATGCCAGGAGTGGCACCTCTCGCCAAGGCCCCATATCAAATGAGTCATGAGGAGTTAAAGGAACTTAAGGTTTAACTTGAAGAACTCGCAAAAGGGTACATCAAGCCTAGTAAGTCACCATATGGGGCACTCGTCCTCTTTGTTCACAAAAAGGATGGGACGTTGAGGATGTATGTGGATTATAGAGCCTTCAACAAGGTGACAGTGCAAAATCGATACCCATTACCTCGGATTGATGACTTGTTTGATTGATTCTCGGGAGCCAAAGTGTTTAATAGGATCGACCTACATTCCATGTACTACCAAATTCGAATCACAGAAAGGGATGAAGAAAAAATTGTTTGTCACACAAGGTATGGCTCATATGAGTTCTTGGTGATGCCTTTTGGATTCATTAATGTACTTGCCACATTTTACACTCTCATGAATGACATCTTCTGGGAATGGCTTGATGATTTCATGGTCGTATATATAGATGACATTTTGATCTATAACCACTTTTTGGAGGAGCATGTGGAGCATCTCTGGAAGGTGTTCCAAAGGTTGAGAGAAAACAAATTGTATGCCAAGTTTGAAAAATGCAAATTTGGAGTGATGGAAGTGGACTTCCTTGGACATAGGATCACCCAAGAAGGCTTGAAGATGGATGACCACAAGGTGAAGGCAATTTTGGATTGGGAACCACCTAGGTCGGTCTCGGCCTTAAGATCCCTTTTAGGATGGGCCTCCTATTATTGCAAGTTCATCAAGAACTTTGCAAAAATAGCCGCGCCTTTAACAAACCTTTTGAAGAAGTCACCTAGAACCTATGATTGGGACAAAGTATGCAATGAAGCCTTTGAAACCTTGAAAGGCATTTTGGTGAAAGTGCCTCTATTGAAGTTACCCGACTTTGACAAAGATTTTGAGATCTACTTCGATGCCTCCAACTTTGCGATTAGAGGGGTCCTAATGCAAGATGGAAGGCCGGTGGCATTTGAAAACAAGAAGTTGAGTGAGACGGAACGAAGGTGGCCAACACATGAAAAGGAAATGTGGGCCGTGATACATTGTTTCAAGACTTGGGGCCATTACATAGGCTTCAAAGATGTAGCAGTGTGGACCGACAATGTCACCTTGAAATATTTTGCCACTCAATCAAAAGTTGTCATCCAAACAAATGACATGGTAAGACACATTGGCCTTGTTCAATGTGCACATCTGACATAAACCCAAGAAGGAAAATGTGGTGCCCGATGTGCTGAGTCAAAAACACCAACTTAAGGTGGTGTATGTGGGGGAAACATAACTTCAAAAGGAAGTTCGACTGGTAAACCATTGTGATGAGTTCGCTAAGGAAATGAAGCAAAACATTCAAAAGGGAATCAAGTCACACTTCCACTTGCGAGGTGGACTTTTGTGGTATAAGCAAAATCGGCTCTATGTTCCAAAAGGGAAGCTCAAGGATGTGCTATTGAAGGAGTGTCATGACAGGCCACTTGTGGGCCATGGTGGTGCAAAGCACACCACAACATTCTTCAAAAAGTTATACTATTAGCCTAATTTGAAAGACGATGCAAAAAAATACGTGAAAATTTGTTTAACTTGCCAACAAAATCAAACATTCAATAAGAAACAAGCAGGATTGTTGCAACCATTATTGATTCCTAAAGGGTCGTGGGAAAGTGTATCCATGGATTTCATGGTGAGTTTGCCACCATCAAAGGGATTTGATGCGATCATGGTAGTGGTTGATCAATTTAACAAGATGGCACACTTCATTCCCATCAAGGAAACCACCACAACCCAAGAGACGGGAAGGTTGTTCTTCACACACGTGTTCAAACATCATGGCCTCCCCAAGGACATTGTGTCAGATTGAGACCCAAAGTTCACAACCAAGTTCTGGCGAGCCTTGTGGAAGTGCATGGGGTCGGAGCTCAAGATGAGCACCTCATTTCAACCCCAAACAAATGGGCAAACCGAGAGAATGAATTTGGTCATCTAACAATTCCTAAGGATTTATGTGGCGACGGATCAACAAAATTGGGTGGATTATTTGGAGTTGACCGAGTTTTGTTACAACAATTCAGAACATTTGGCAACATGTTCCATTCCCTTCCAAATGGTGACGGGCAAGTCACCAATTATGCCCACAACTTGGGCCGCACTTGGGCAACCCTCAAGTGATGCAAATGAAGAAGTGCCGATGGTCACACAACTTGATGAAAAGAGGCGGCGCTTGTGGGAGATGGCTAATGTCACAACATTACTTTGAGAAGTGTGAGGATGAAACTCACATTTTCAAAATTGGGACTTGGGAGTCCTCCGAGATTCCCAAAAATTCAGAGTTCAATTGCAGGGGTCAAAACACCTTGCATTGGGGTGTTTTTAATATCATTAGAAAGCTATCAAAGTTTAGATGTCGACAATGGGCTTGTATGGGCCATTTGGACATTTGTAGCACAAGTTATGGCAGAAAGAAAGGTTAGGAATCAAACTAGTAGTTTGATTCCCGACCACTAAAAGTCGGGAATCGATCTGACCCCGATATGTGAAGGTGGAGTGCAAAACATCGTTGGAAATCTCTTAAGGAGAGCTACACGTTTTCTTCATACTTCATCCCAATCAAAGGTCTGAGCAAAAAATTATGACCTTGCAAAGTCCTAGGAGTCCAAACTGAGACAATTTCAAGATTCCTCCTTGGGAGTCCCGGAACAAAAAGCCATTTGAATGTAAGTGCCACGGAGAGATGCAGAGAATACTATATGGGGGAAGGTGGTGGCTTCCTTCGAATTCGGGCCGTGGTGAGTCTTGTGAGTCCAAAGTTGCCTATGGCTTGTCCTAGCACTAAAGGTGTTCTAGAAGGTGAATTAACCAACTTGTTGGATGGTTTGATGTAGGTTCGAATAAGTAATTAAAGCTTTTCACTCTTCCTAGTTCCATCCCAAAGCTTCAGCATGCCCCTCTACCCCTTCTAGTGTTAAGAGTTGGGAGCGTGCCCTGAGTTCCTCGTAATTCCGCTATTTGAGTAACTTGAACCCATCTTGGGTCTAATTAGGAACTTGGAAGTGCGTCAGCTAAAGCCAATCTTGAGAAGGCGCACAAACGGTATAAAGATTTTGTCGACAAGTTTCGACGAGAAGTGAATTTTGAAAAAAAAAAAAAGTGTGGTTGAATATCAAAAAAATTCGGTTGCCAGAAGGTTTGTGACACACTCCCAACTCCTTGAAGGACTCAAATGCGAGTCCAAATAGAAGACAACGGAAGAGGGAGGATTCGAGGCATGCTCCCTAACTCACAACATTTTGAGGGGTAAAGGGACGTGTTGCAGCTCCGAGATGGGACTAGGAAGAGTTAACAAGCTTCACTCACTCACACGGGCCTGCACACAACTGACACAAAGTGGTTAGTGCATAGTTGGACCTCCTTTGGTGCTAAGACAAGCCACGGGCAACACGGACACACTAAATTCACCACGGCCCAAACTTGGGGGAAGCCATCACCTTCCCCCTTATAGTATACTCTGTGGCTGGCTACGAAGCCTACATCCAAATGGTTTTTCTCTTGTAGGGCTCTCGAGTGGGAGTCCCAAAATCACGCCAAATGGGACTCCTGCGACTTTGGAACCCCATAACTTTACGAGCAGACTTTAGATTGAGATGTAGTCTGAAAAAAAGTTGTAGCTCTAGTTGAGAGCTTTCTAACAATATGTTGCATGCCCTTTACAACCAAGTAAATTGAGTCGATTCCCGACTTTTTATGGTCGGGAATCAAATTAGTAGTTTGATTCCCAGCCCGTCTTTTGGCCATAACTTGTGTTTCAGATGTCCAAATGAGCAATGCGAGCCCAGTTTAGATATCTACGTTCAAAGAACTTTCCAATAATATAAATAATGCCACAAGCCATTGAGTTTTGACCCTTGAAATTACTTTTTGAAGTTTCAAGAGTCCACTAGGATTCTATCTCCCAAAGTGGGAGTTGCCTTGGGAGTGTGAGAGTTCACTCCCTCATACTCCCTCACACTTTCTTACACTCCTGGGAGTATGTGATGCGACTCCCGGGCTTCTTCTTGGCCCAAACCCTCGTGACCTCTTTGTCTTGACTCCCGAGCTTCTTCTTGGCCCAAACCTTTGCGACCTCTTTGTCTTGACTCCCAGGCTTCTTCTTGGCCCGCAACCTTGTAACCCCTTTGCCTTAGTTATGATCCCAAAGCTAGGGTTGTGACAATTTGAGTCACAAGTTCTTAGACCCATATGCAGGCCCATTGAGAGTGTTCGAAAAGAAATTTCCCAACACTTACAAATTAGAACTACCGAAAAATCTTTAAATTCATCCTAGATTTCATGTTTCGCTTTTGAAACCGATCACCCGTGATGCTTCAAGGCCTAGTCGAGAGCACAATTCGAGGCCCCCACTGGACCTGATTCATAAGGAATTAGAATTTGAAGTGGAGGCCATGCTCAAGTCAAGACAACTAAGGGGGCGAGAGCAGGAATATTTAGTCAAGTGGAAGGGATACCATCCAATAGAGGCATCTTGGGTGAATGAATCCAATATGGAACATGCTCAAGAAGCCATAGACGAATTTCATAATAGACCCGCAAAGAAGCAAAAGAAACATAGGATGTGATGAGGACATCGCCTTTCTTTTTAATGGGCATGGAGTTACACAAATGTACCTCATCAAGTTGCAAGCAAAATAAAGACTAAAGATTTCCAAAAAATTGCATAATGAACATAATGAGTATTATTAAAAGAGTGGTCAAGTGGCATGGATAAATGAATTTTTTTTGCGTAAGCCCAAATCAAAATCGGACTCCCATTTTGGGGCTAAGGGAAACCTTGGCCCCAAAAAGGGAGGTAAGCAAGGTGAGCTTGTGGGATGTGCTCATGTTTAAAGTGCATCCCAAAGGGTTGGTTGGTAGTGATGGCCAACGTGGGAAGACATGACCCTGTTCGCGTACTATAATCATGGAGTTTGGGACTTAGTTTCTTGCAAAACCTAAATGTTACTTCTCGTATTTTGATAAGCATACCTTTAGTTAGGCTTGATTGTTGTGATCAAGGCGCAAGGTTAGGAAAGGAGTCATGTCAAGTAGCTTAGGTCAAGATTAGACTTGGCTTGAGTTCCTCATGAGGGGAAGGTTGAAATAATGGCCTCCCAAATGAGGGCTTCGTCAATTAAGTTAGTTTAGGTCTTTTGATGAAACAAAGGTTAAGGGTTTTTTATGAAATACCTTTAGACTTACTAAGAAAGTGTTAGAAACTTAATGACGCCTAAGTCAGCTTGAGGCAAGGTCCTGCCGCAAAAGTCGACAAACAATGGCCAAGGATCCAAATGAAAATAATTGCATTGAAAAAATAAATTCTAAGTGTTAATGAGGACATTGAATTCTTCTTCTAGTGGGGGAAAGTGTCGCAACCTTAGCCTTGGGCTCACAACCAAGGCAAAAGGGCATTGCAAGGGTGCGGGCCAAAATTAAACCCCAGAGTCGCATTCTCATGCCCCCGGGAGTGCAAAAGAGTGTGAGGGAAAGACCTCTCACACTCCCAATTGAACCCTCATGTTGGGAGTTAAAGTCTCGATGGACTCCCAAATGTTCAGAGAGTGATTGCAAGAGTCAAAACCAAATGGCCCGAGGAGTTTTTTATATCATTCGCACTCTTGCAAGCCCTTGCCTTGGTTGCGAGCCCAAGGTTAGATTTGTGACAGATAGTGTGATTACCTATTCGGTGTCTAAATGGAAAAAAAAATAAGCATGTCAATCTTATAACAAAAATGGCCAAGGAATGATTTCAACACAAAGGACAATGCATACAAGTTACATGCACTTGCTTATAGTAGGGACATGGAATAGTTAATGTTAGCGAACATTACAACCAACAATGAGGAGGAAGAATTGAACTACCCAACATCCTTGGAAGAAGGAATGATGAAAATGGATGATAAAAAGGAAACCACACCTACTACCACGAAATGTGTAAGAGATGAAATGACAAACACCAATGGAGAAGAGAAAACCACTCCATGGGTGACGCACTCCCAACTCCTTGAAGGACTCAAATGTGAGTCCAAGT
>Ga0116227_10013678_pt1 | contig 12653 bp, 11 predicted proteins | sample S1TSphgellanicum_FD_89693 | JGI IMG/M metagenome (GOLD analysis project Ga0116227, IMG submission 89693) | Host-associated microbial communities from peat moss isolated from Minnesota, USA - S1T2_Fb - Sphagnum magellanicum MG | ecosystem: Host-associated > Plants > Peat moss > Unclassified... | reverse complement strand
TGCTGAACCTGGCCGACGTGTGGCCCTCGGCGCCGCTGCTGGGATATCAGGAATTCTATTATAATACCGAGGGTTTCGATGTCGGGTTCGACCCGGAATTCCCCATGGGCGAGGACATTGGCTCGCGCATCCGCGCCAAGAATGCGGTGAATCTGCTCGCACTCGCCAGCCCAGGCCACGGCCAGACGCCGACCCTGTTTCAGCATTCCACCTATCCGCCCTGGGCGCGCGAGAACATCAGCGTGCTTCCAGAGGGTGTGAACCTGGATACGTGCAAGCCCGACCCGGAGTTGCGCAAACGCACCGTCATGCTCGGCGGCTACAAGGTCCGCCCCACCGACAAGCTGGTCACTTACGTGGTGCGCGACCTCGAACCCTACCGCGGTTTTCACGTCATGATGCGCGCGCTGCCGAAAATCCTGCGCGAGCGGCCGGATGTGCGGGTGATCCTGGTCGGCGGCGACAATGTCAGCTACGGCGCCCGCCTGGAAAAAGGCAGTTGGCGCGAACGCATGCTCGATGAGGTCGGCTCGCAACTGGACATGGAGCGCGTCCATTTCCCCGGCCGCGTGCCCTACGACACCTACACCAAACTGCTGCAGCGGTCAGACGTGCATGTGTATCTGACCTATCCGTTCGTCGCCTCCTGGTCCCTGCGCGAGTCGCTGGCGACCGGCTGCGCGGTGGTGGCCAGCGACACCGCGCCGGTGCGCGAGTTCGTCACCCACCGCAAGACCGGCATGCTGGTGCCGTTCCTGCAGCCCGACAAAATTGCCGATGGGGTGCTGGAATTGCTGGAGGATGCGGCGCTGAACCGGCGGGTGCGCAAAGCCGCACGCGCCTGGGCCGAGGCGAATCTGGACATGGACCAGTATCTGGCCGGCTACGAAGCGCTGATCGCCAAAACCATTGCCAGGGCGGCGGCTTGAGCCAGGCTTCGCTGTGGGAGGCGACCGCCGCCCCGGCGCCAGACACGATCTCCCTCCAAGGCGCGCTGCGGGCCGACATCGCCATCGTCGGCGCCGGTTTCACCGGCCTGTCCGCGGCGCTGCATCTGGCCGAAGCCGGGCGCGACGTGGTGGTGATCGACGCGCAGGCGCCGGGCTGGGGCGCGTCGGGCCGTAACGGCGGCCAGGTGATTGCGGGCGTCAAATACGATCCGGATGTGCTGGAGCAGAAACACGGGCGGGCCATGGTGGCGACCGTCGGGTCCGGCCCGGACCTGGTGTTCGATCTGATCGCCAGGCACGGCATCGATTGCAGCCCGGTTCGCAAAGGCTGGCTGCAACTGGCGGTCTCCGCCTCCACGATGCGCGTCGCGGCCGCCAGAGCCGCGCAATGGCAGGCGCGCGGCGCGCCGGTGCGGGTGCTGGACGCGCAGGAGGCGGGGCGTCTCAGCGGATCGGGCGTTTATGTCGGCGGGTGGCTGGACGGAAGAGGCGGTACGGTGCAGCCGCTGGCGTATGCTCGAGGTCTGGCGGCCGCGGCGCAGCGGCTGGGTGCGCGGATTTTCGGCGCCAGCCCGGCGACTGGCCTCGATCCTGCGGGCAGTGGCTGGCGTATCAAGACCCCGCAGGGCGAAGTGCGGGCGCCAACGGTGATCCTTGCGACCAACGCCTACGCCGACCGGCTGCACGACCCGTTGCGCCGCAGCGTGGTGGCCGTCCCCTCCTACCAGATCGCCACCGATCCGCTGCCGGCGGCGCTGCGGGCACAAATCCTGCCCGAAGGCCACTCGGTGTCGGACATGCGGCGGCTGCTCCGGTATTTTCGAACCGATTCGCAAGGCCGCCTGGTGATGGGCGCCCGCGGCGTCTATGGCGACGCGCCGCCGGCCCAGGCGATGCGACGCCAGTTGCAGGCCGTGCGCGACATCTATCCGCAGGCCGCCGGGCTCGCCTTCCCCTACCGCTGGGGCGGCATGGTCGCCGTCACGCAAGACCATATGCCGCATCTGCACGCGCTGGCCCCCGGCTTGCTTGCCGGCCTCGGCTATAACGGCCGCGGGGTGGCGATGGCGACGCTCATGGGAAAATTGCTCGCCGACTGGGCGGCCGGCGCCGCGCCCGAAACCCTGGTTTTTCCGGTCACAAAGATAGCGCCGCTGCGTCTGCACGCCTTCAGCCGCCTCGGCGTGCGCGCCGTGGTCAAATATTTCGCGGCCCGCGACGCGCTGGAGCGCGCGTGAGCGCCCGCTGGTCGCTGCTGCTGGTGCTGCTGGCGCTCAACGCCGTGTTCGGCGTGGCCCTGTTCCGCTTCGCGCGCCGCCGCCATTTCCGCGCCGATTTCACGCCTGGCGACGTGGCCCTGGGGTTCGCCGTGAGTTTTTTCGACACGCTCGGCATCGGCTCCTACGCGCCGAGCACGTCGGCCTTCAAGCTGCGCGGCCGTCCGGCGGACGAGCTCATTCCCGGCACGCTGACCATCGGCCTGAACGCCAGCGCGCTCGCCGAGACGCTGATTTTCGTCACCGCCGTGCTGGTCGATCCGCTGCTGCTCATCGCCATGGTGGGTGCCGCGGCGGTGGGCGCCTGGCTGGGTGCCGGCATTGTGTCGCATCTGCCGCGGCGCACGATCCAACTGTGCATGGGGTGTGCCCTGCTGATCGGTGCCGGCGTGTTTACCGCCACCAACCTGGGCCTTCTGCCGTCCGGCGGCTTCGCCATGGGTTTGCCGGGCTGGCGGTTCGGCGTTGCGGTCGGTGTGAATTTCGTGCTCGGCGGACTGCTCACGGCCGGCATCGGCTCCTACGCGCCGAGCATGATCGTGCTGGCGCTCCTGGGCCTGAATCCGCTCGGCGCTTTCCCGATCATGATGGCCACCTGCGGCGTGGGTCAGCCGCTGGCGGGCCTGCGCTTCCTGAAATCCGGCCGGTTCGACTGGGGGGTTTCCGTCGGCATGAGCTGCGGCGGCGTGTTCGGCGTGCTGCTGGCCGCCTATGTGGTGAAGTCGCTACCGCTGGTGGCGCTGCGCTGGCTGGTGGTTGGCGTGGTGCTGTATGCGGCCGCCGCCATGCTGCAATCGGCGTTTGGGCAGCGGGCGCGGGCAGTGGCATAGCGACGGTGTCTCTGCCATAGAAGGCCGCCTCAGGGTGCGAGGAAGAGGAAACCATGGTTTTCAAGCCCAACTATAATTTTCAGCGCGCCGAACGCGAGCGCGCCAAGGAAGCCAAGCAGGAAGCCAAGCGCCTGGAGAAGGCCGAGGCCAAGCGCCGCCTCGCCGCCGGCGAGCCGCCTTTGCCCGAGCCCGCGCCCGATGCCCAGGAGCCCACCGATGCCGCCTAAGCGCAAAATTCTCAGCAGTTTCGTCAGTTTCGACGTCACCTACACGGACGGCACCCGCAGCTCCAACCGAAGGGTGCCCTACACGGAACTGAGCGGCCTGGACGGCGACGAACCCGCCCGCGGTTTCATCGAGGCCCAGGATCGCGAAATCGCCGCCGCCTCCGGCCGCCCCCGCGCCGACATCAAATCCCTGGCCCGCACACCGGTGCGGGTTCCGTCCAAAGTTTAACCTGTGAGCCAAGGGCTATGGCTCACCCTTTAAGCTTCTCCCCAGCGGAAGCATCCTAAGATCAACCACGAAGACGCGAAGGCACGAAGGCACACGAAGCCCGAAGCAGTCAAAAAGCCGCCACGGTCCGTATCTCCGTGGAATACCACCTTCGCCCCTTCGCGGTTATCCTGAGATATTGCGACCGGGCTGCATCTCGGGGTTGAGCGCAGAAGGGGCGACAGCGCCCTCAGGAGACGAAAATGCTAGAGAACTTCCTGGTTCAGCGTGTCACGGAGTCAGGCTGGGTGTTCGCCAAGTCTAGGGAGGAAGACATATTTTTGTTTGGGCCGGACTTAAAGAATGTTCGCAGACAGGCAGACGTGGCCGTTGAGCTTCTGGCGCATGCCAAAAGACTCGCAGCCTAAAACGTGATCCGCGAGGCTTTGCCGACCGACTGGACATCTCTGCCGCTGGCCGCGTGTGCTTGGTCACCTTCGTGCGCTTGGTGCGCTTCGTGTTCAATTTTCTTCGGGCGACCCGGCGCCGCTCAGGAGATAGGGGTGAGACGCTGTTGCTGATGAGGGCGCCGGCATACGCATGAAATATGTATCCACACGCGGCCAGGCGCCGGTACGCGATTTCGCCTCCGTACTCCTGGCTGGCTTGGCAGAGGATGGCGGGCTCTACGTCCCCGAAACCTGGCCACACATCTCCGCCGCCGACTTAAGAAGCCTGCGCGGCCTGAGCTACGCCGAACTGGCGGCCCGAATCATCCAACCTTTCGTCGGCGAGGCGATCCCATTCGCCACGCTCGAGCATCTCTGCGCCAAGGCCTATCAAAACTTCACCCACCCTGCGGTCGTGCCCATGGTGCAGGTCGGCCCCTCCGTCTGGTCGCTCGAACTCTTCCACGGCCCCACCCTCGCCTTCAAAGATCTCGCCATGCAGCTGCTCGGGCTGCTGTTCGACCATGTGCTGAGCGAGCGGGACGAGCGCATCACCATCGTCGGCGCCACCTCCGGCGACACCGGATCGGCCGCCATCGAGGCCTGCCGCGGCCGCGCGCGCGTCAACATCGTCATCCTGCACCCCAAAGGCCGCACCAGCGAGGTGCAGCGCCGCCAGATGACCACGGTCGATGCGCCAAACGTCGCCAACATCGCCGTCGAGGGCGATTTCGATGACTGCCAGGCCCTGGTCAAAGCCATGTTTGCGGACGCCGCATTCCGGCGCGAGATGTCGCTCTCGGCGGTGAACTCCATCAACTGGGCACGCATCGCCGCCCAAATCCCCTATTATGTGGCGGCCGCGCTGGCGTTGGGCGCGCCGGAGCGCGAAGTGGCCTTCGCCGTGCCCACAGGCAATTTCGGCAATGTTCTGGCCGCCTGGGGCGCGCGCCGCATGGGCCTGCCGGTGACAAAACTCATCGTCGCCAGCAACCGCAACGATATTCTGGCCCGTTTCCTGGCGGACAACGACATGAGCGTGCGGCCGGTCGCCCCCAGCCTGTCGCCCAGCATGGACATCGGCGTCAGCTCCAATTTCGAGCGTCTGCTCTACGAGCTGCTGGGCCGCGACGCCGCGCACACGCAAACCATCATGACGGATTTCGCCGCCACCGGCCGCATGGACGTCCCACCCGACGCCTGGCGGCGCGCCACCGAGCTTTTCACCGGTTTCCGGCTGGACGACGAAGCCACATCAGCCGCCATCCGCGCCTTATATAAGGACTCCGGCTATCTGGCGGACCCGCACACCGCCATCGGCCTGGCCGCGGCGCAGGCCTGTCCCTGCCCCGGCGTGCCCACCATCGCCGCCGCCACCGCCCACCCGGCCAAATTCCCCGATGCGATGCAAGCCGCCGTCGGCTTCCGCCCCCCCCTGCCGCTGCATCTTGCCGATCTCTATGATAGGGATGAAAAATTCACCGTCGCCCCCAATGATCTGGCGCAAATCCAGGCCGCGGTCCGCGCCTTCGCATCGAGGAACACAGCATGAGCCCCGAGTCCGTCCGCGTCACCACCCTGCCCAGCGGCCTGCGAATCGTCACCGAGACGATGGACACGGTGGAGACCATCTCCTTCGGCGCCTATGTCGCCAGCGGCACGCGCAATGAGGAGGCGTCACACAATGGCGTGTCACACTTCCTCGAACACATGGCGTTCAAGGGCACCGAGCGCCGCACCGCGGCCGAAATCGCCGAGGCGGTCGAGAATGTCGGCGGCCACATCAACGCCTACACGGCGCGCGAGCAGACCGCCTATTACGTCAAGATGCTCAAGGAGGATCTGGCGCTGGGGGCCGACATCATCGGCGACATCCTCACCCATTCGGTGTTCGCGCCGGACGAAATCGAGCGCGAGCGCGGCGTCATCCTGCAGGAAATCGGCCAGGCCAACGACACGCCCGACGACATTATTTTTGATCACTTCCAGGAAGCCGCCTACCCCGAGCAGCCCATGGGAAGGCCGGTGCTCGGCACCGAGGCGATCGTCAGCGGCATGAGCCGCGACGATATTGCGGGCTATATGCACCGCAACTACGCCGCCGGAAACATCGTGGTCGCCGCCGCCGGCGCGCTGGAGCACGACCAGGTCGTCGATCTCGTGCAAAAACATTTTGCCGACCTGCCCTCGGACATGCCCAAGCCCGTGGCGCCCGGCGTCTATGGCGGCGGCGAGTTCCGCGAGGAGCGGGATCTGGACCAGGTGCATATCGTGCTCGGCTTCCCCGCCGTCAGCTATGCGGACCCGGACTATTACCCCGCCATGCTGCTCTCCACGCTGCTCGGCGGCGGCATGTCTTCCCGCCTGTTCCAGGAAATCCGCGAAAAGCGGGGCTTGGTTTACTCCATCTATTCATTTGCCGCCCCCTACCTCGATGGCGGGCTGTTCGGCATCTATGCCGGCACCGGCGAGAAGGAGGCGGCCGAACTGGTGCCGGTCACGCTGGAGGAACTGCACCGCGTGCAGCGCGACGTCGCCGAGGTCGAAGTCCGCCGTGCGCGCGCTCAGGTGAAAGCCTCGGTGCTCATGTCCCTGGAGAGCACCGGCAGCCGCTGCGAGCAGATTTCGCGCCAGTTGCAGATTTTTGGCCGCGTGATCACCACGGCCGAGACAGTCGCCAAGCTGGAGGCGGTGACCGTTGAGGACGTCCGCCGCGCCGCCGCCCGCATTTTTAGGGGCACCCCGACGCTCGCCGCCATGGGCCCGGCGCGGCGCGTTCCAAACCTGTCCGCCATCAGCCATCGTCTCGCCGCATGAGTTTGGAGCATTTGCACGATCTGCTCGGCCGCGCGCGCGCGGCCGGCGCGGATGCAGCCGACGCCATCCTGGTCGCCCGCACCTCGCTGAGCGTGGAGCGCCGGCTGGGCCAGACGGACACGCTGGAGCGTTCCGAATCGCGCGACATCGGCCTGCGCGTCTTCTGCGGCGACAAGAGCGCCATCGTCTCGGCCAGCAGCGTCGATCCCTCGCGGTTTTCTGCGTTGGCCGAACGCGCCATTGCCATGGCCCGCGTGGTGCCGGACGATCCGCTCGCTGGCCTCGCCGAGCTGATGGCGCCGCCGGAAGACGGGTCCGCGCTCGATCTGGTCGATGAGGTCGAACCGCCGGTGTCGCTGCTGATATCGCGCGCCGAGGCGGCCGAGGCGGCGGCGTTGGCCGTGCCCGGCATCACCAACTCGGAGGGCGGCAGCGCCGGCTTCAGCCGCTCGGATGTGTGGCTGGCGACCTCGGCCGGTTTCGCCGGCGCCTTCGCCCGCACCCACCACTCGATTTCTGCCAGCGTGGTGGCCGGCGAAGGCACCGGCATGCAGCGCGACTACGATTACCATGGCACGATGCATTTCGCCGATCTGGACGATCCGGCGAAAATCGGCCGCAGCGCCGGCGAGCGCGCCATTGCGCGCCTCAACCCGGTGCGGGCAAAGACTGCGCGCCTGCCCGTGGTGTTCGATCCGCGGGTGTCAGGCAGCCTGGTCTCGCATTTGTCCAGCGCAATCAACGGCGCCAGCATTGCGAGGGGCACGAGTTTCCTGAAGGACAAACTCGGCCAGCGCATTTTTGCTCCCGGCATCTTTATTCACGACGACCCGAGACGGGTGCGCGGCAGCCGCTCCGGCACGTTCGACGGCGAAGGCGTGCCGACCCGCGCCCGCGCCCTGGTCGATGACGGGGTGCTGACCACCTGGATTCTCGACAGCCGCAGCGCCAGGCAGCTCGGCATGGCCAGCACCGGCCACGCCTCGCGCGGCACCGGCGGCCCGCCTTCGCCGTCGGCGACGAATTTGTATCTGGCCGCCGGCCATGTCAGCCCCGCGGACCTCATGGCCGATATCACCGAAGGTTTATATGTTACAGAAATGATCGGCATGGGCGTGAACGGCATGACCGGCGATTACAGCCGCGGTGCTGCCGGCTTCATGATCCGTGGCGGCGCTTTGGCCGAGCCGGTGGCGGAAATCACCATCGCCGGCAATCTGCTGGACATGTTCATGCACCTGGTGCCGGCGAACGATCTGGTGTTCCGCCGCGGCACCGACGCACCCACGCTGCGCGTGGACGGGATGACGCTGGCCGGAGCCTGATGCGCATATTATGGACCAGAGTTTTCCGGCGGCCGAGCATGTGTGCGCGCATTTTCAGGAAGGGCTGCTGCTGGATTGCGGCCAGCACCTGCCGGAGTTCGCCCTCGCCTACCGCACCTATGGCGCGCTGAACGCAGCGCGCTCCAACGCCATCCTGATCTGCCACGCGCTCACCGGCGACCAGTATGTTGCGGATACGCACCCGGTCACCGGCAAAGCCGGCTGGTGGGAACATGTGGTGGGGCCAGGCTGCCCGATCGACACCAACCGTTTTTTCGTTGTGTGCAGCAATGTTTTAGGCGGCTGCATGGGCTCGACCGGCCCGCGCAGCACACGCCCCGACGGCCGCGTCTGGGGCACGGATTTTCCGCCCATCACATTGCGCGACATGGTGCGCGCGCAGCAGATGCTGATGGCGCAGTTGGGCGTAGAAAAACTTTTCGCGGTTGTCGGTGGCTCGATGGGCGGCATGCAGGTGCTGCAATGGGCGGCGACGTTTCCGGACCGTGTGTTTGCCGCCGTGCCGATTGCCAGCGCCGCGCTGCATTCGGCGCAAAATATCGCGTTCAACGAAGTCAGCCGCCAGGCGATCTTCGCTGATCCGGACTGGAACGGCGGCCGCTACTGGGAGAGCGGCAAAATCCCCGCGCGCGGCCTGGCGGTGGCGCGCATGATGGCGCACATCACCTATCTCTCGGAAGAAGCGCTGCACCGCAAATTCGGCCGCCGCACGCGGGGGCCTGGTGCCGCCGGCCTGTTCGGCGAGGTTTTCGAGGTCGAGAGCTATTTGCGCCATCAGGGCAGCAGTTTCGTGCGCCGTTTCGATGCCAATTCGTATCTCACCGTCACCCGCGCGATGGACTGGTTTGATCTGGCCGCCGAATGCGACGGTGATTTGTCGGCCGCGTTCGCCGGCACGCGCACGCGCTTCTGCCTGATTTCCTTCACCTCCGACTGGCTGTTTCCGACGGCGCAATCCCGCAGCATTGCGCGTGCGTTGAATCGGGCTGCGGCGAACGTGAGTTTTGTGGAAATCGAAACCGACCGTGGCCACGACGCATTCCTGCTGGATGAGCCGGATTTTTATCGCACTTTGTCGGGCTTCCTGTCGGGCTGCGCCGAGCACGCAGGCATCGCATAATGCCAACCTATGTCGGCTGCGGCCGTAGGATGGGTCTTGACCCATCATCGTGCGTGCAAACGGCGGGTGATGGGTCAAGGCCCATCCTACGGCTGCCTGGTTAGGCAGTTACTTTTTCAAAAAAGAAGTCCTTCCTTATGCGCGTAGATCTCCGCCTGATCGCCGACATGATAGAACCAGGCTCCAGAGTCCTGGACATAGGCAGCGGCGACGGCACGTTGATCGAGCATCTCTTCCGCACCAGAGGCTGCGACGCGCGCGGCATCGAGATCGACATGGCGGAGGTGACGCGCGCCGTCGCCCACGGCCTGCCGGTCATGCAAGGCGACGCCGACCACGATCTGGCGCAATATCCTGATGGCGCATTTGATTACGTGGTGCTGTCGCGCACCTTGCAGGCAGTCGAGCGTCCGCGCGAGGTTTTAAGGCAAATGCTACGCATCGGCACACGCGGCTTAGTGAGTTTTCCGAATTTCGGCCATTGGCAGGTGCGCCTGCAATTGATGCGCACCGGCCGCATGCCGGTGACGCGCACCTGGAGCCGGATGTGGTATGAGACTCCGAACATCCACCCCTGCACGGTGCTCGATTTCCGCGCGCTCTGCGCCGAAGAAGGGCTGGAGGTCGAGCGCTGGCTGGCGATCGACGAAGCCGGCCGCAAATCCCCCTGGCGCCGCTCGCTGCGCCTGGCCAACATGTTCGGCGAACAGGCCCTGTTCCTGATGCGCCGCGCGTAGGGCGGATTTTTTATCCGCCATCGGTGCGTATGCGGTGGGTGCAGGGCGTTGCGGCATCACCTTTAATTGGCGGCGCGGAGCCGGTCAGCGATCGCGTCGAGCGCGCCCTTTATCTTCGCCCCGACCATGAACGGCCTGCCATCCATTTTGCGCAGCAACGGCTCACTGGCGACAGTTCCGTCAGAAAGCCGCAGTTTTTCATCGCGTGTATGCCCGGCCCATTCATAGACATCTTGAAAAAGTTGGCGGTGAATGGCTTTCGGATCGGCGGCGTCGAAATTCCTCGATCGGTAGGGCGGATAAGAAATCCGCCCTACGAATCCCGGCTCAAAAATTCCTTCATCTTCGCGAAGAAACCCTCGTGCTCAGGGCTGCCCTTGGCATGGCCGCTAGCCTCCGCCTCGAACTCTTCCAGCAGCTCACGTTGGCGGCGCGTCAGATGCTGCGGCGTCTCCACCTTGGCCTGCACCACCATGTCGCCGCGGGCGGTGCTGCGCAACACGGAGAAACCTTTGCCGCGCAGGCGGAACTGCGCGCCGGTCTGCGTGCCAGGCGGGATTTTCACCTTTGCCCGCGTGCCGTCGATGACGGGTACTTCGATGTCGTCGCCCAGCGCCGCCTGGCTCATGCGCAGCGGCACTTCGCAGAACACATGCGCGCCCTCGCGGTGGAACAGACCGTGCTGGCGGATGGCGATGTGCACATATAAATCGCCGTTCTGCGCGCCCTGGCCGCCGGCCTCGCCCTCCCCTTGCAGGCGGATGCGGGTGCCATCCTCCACGCCGGGGGGGATTGTCACCTGCAACGAACGTTCGCGCTGCACCGTGCCGGCGCCCTGGCAGATGCGGCACGGGTTGCGAATGACGCGCCCGGCGCCGCCGCAGGTGGGGCAGGTGCGCTCGACGAGAAAGAACCCTTGTTGGGCGCGTACCTTGCCCGCGCCGCCGCAGGTGGAGCAGGCGTCGGCGGCGCGCTGGCCGTCGGCAGCGCCGGTGCCTTTGCAGGCCTCGCAGGCGACGCGCGTCGGCACGCGCACCGGGGTTTTGGTGCCGCTGAACGCCTGGGTGAGGTCGATCTCCACCTGCACCTGAACATCCGCACCCGTGCGCGTACGGGCGCGGCCGCCGCGGCCGGTGAAATCGCCGAACATCTGGTCGAAAATGTCGCCCAGGCCGCCGGCGCCGGAGAAATCGAAGCCGGGCGGATGCCCGCCGCCGCCCTGCTCGAACGCGGCGTGGCCGAAACGGTCATAGGCCGAGCGCTTCTGCTCGTCCTTCAGCACATCATAGGCTTCGTTCAGTTCCTTGAAGCGCGCCTCGGCCTGCTTGTCGCCCGGATTGCGGTCCGGGTGGTATTTCATGGCAAGGCGCCGGTAGGATTTTTTCAAATCCTCCGGTGATGCATCGCGGGCCACTTCCAGCGTGGCATAGAAATCAGGCTTGGCCATGCCGTGTCCTGGTCAAGACGGCCACGTTACGGGCCCAGCCCGTAACGTGGCACAAGAATTTAAGCTGATTTCTTCTTGGACTCGTCGAGTTCCTCGAACTCGGCATCGACGACGTTGTCGCCGCCAGGTGCAGCACCGGCGCCAGGGGCAGCGCCCGCAGCCGCAGCCGCCGCATCGGCCTTATAGACGTGCTCGCCGATCTTCATCGCCGCAGCACTCAGCCGCTCCGTGGCCTGCTTGAGCACGGACGCATCCTCACCCGCCATCGCCGAGCGGACGGCCGCAATCGCCGACTCCGCCTCGCCCTTGTCCGCCGGCGGCAGTTTGGCGCCGTGATCGGCCAGGTTCTTCTCGACCTGATGCACCAGCGTCTCGGCCTGGTTGCGGCTTTCGACCATTTCGCGCTTGCGCTTGTCGGACTCGGCATTCGCCTCCGCCTCGCGCACCATGCGCTCGATGTCGGCATCCGACAGGCCGCCGCTGGCCTGAATGCGTATCTGCTGCTCCTTGCCCGTCGCCTTGTCCCGCGCACTCACCGAGACGATGCCGTTCGCATCGATGTCGAACGTCACCTCGATCTGCGGCATGCCGCGCGGGGCGGGCGGAATGCCCATCAGGTCGAACTGGCCGAGCAGCTTGTTGTCCGCCGCCATCTCGCGCTCGCCCTGGAACACTTTGATGGTCACCGCGCTCTGATTGTCGTCCGCGGTCGAAAACACCTGGCTCTTCTTGGTCGGGATCGTCGTGTTGCGGTCGATCAGCCTGGTGAACACGCCGCCCAAAGTCTCGATGCCGAGGCTGAGCGGGGTCACATCCAGCAGCAGCACGTCCTTCACGTCGCCGCGCAGCACCGCGCCTTGCACGGCCGCACCGATGGCCACCACCTCGTCCGGATTGACGTTGCGCGCCGGATCCTTGCCGAAAAACTGTTTTACGGCTTCGATCACTTTGGGCATGCGCGTCATGCCGCCGACCAGGATGACCTCGTTGATCTCGGCCGCCGTCACGCCGGCGTCCTTGAGCGCCGCCTTGCAGGGCTCCATGGTGCGGGCGATCAGATCATCCACCAGGCTTTCCAACTTCGCCCGGGACAGCTTCATCACCAGATGTTTGGGGCCGGACGCATCCGCCGTAATGAACGGCAGGTTGATCTCCGTCTCCTTGGCCGACGAGAGCTCGATTTTCGCCTTCTCGGCCGCTTCCTTCAGGCGCTGCATCGCCAGCGGATCCTTGCGCACGTCGATG
>Ga0116227_10013677_pt1 | contig 12653 bp, 12 predicted proteins | sample S1TSphgellanicum_FD_89693 | JGI IMG/M metagenome (GOLD analysis project Ga0116227, IMG submission 89693) | Host-associated microbial communities from peat moss isolated from Minnesota, USA - S1T2_Fb - Sphagnum magellanicum MG | ecosystem: Host-associated > Plants > Peat moss > Unclassified... | reverse complement strand
TTTTTTACAAAAATTTTTTTAGTTTTTTATGTTGGGTAACCTAACAAAAATTTAAATATTGTTTAAAAAATTTTAAAAAAAAAAAAAAAAAAAAAATCTTGTCAAGTTTTGATGCTAAATGGAAGTAAAATATAACATACACACAATGTAGTTTTTTTTAATATTCAACACAATAGAATATATGTTTGTACTCCAAGTTTATTATGCCAACAACCATGACAATATATTACAACTATTTCTTTCTATTTACAATGTGTGAATCTATGTACATTCTTAGCAACATATTTTTTCATGAAATGAATCTAAATCTATATGCACACAATCTAAATATATGATGTGTTGAAGCTCTAAAAATTGTTTTATAAACTCCATGATTTTTATCTTTAATTTGTCAATGTTATCTCCTTGAACAATGTAAAGGGGAAATGATTGCAAAGCTTGGGGCCATGAGGCATCCTTGTGATGGACATGGGTTGTTCCATTGTAATTGCGAAAGCAAATTACTTAGGTTGAATTCTTGAAAGGTTGAGCCATTTTTTTAATAACCAATTGGGTACATAATCATAACATGTCATGATGAAGTGGTTGATTCCAAAGTCTCATTCCATACAAGTATTTGAAAATCAAACCTTCCACGTCTTTTCATAATGTCAATGTTCTTCTCTTCTTGCTTAAACCCTATTTCAACCCCATGACTTGAGTAATGGCTTAAATTTTCAAAACAATATGTTTCTTTCAACCTCTTACAACAAGTCCTTCACATTTATGAATGGTAATACATTGCACCATTTATTATAAACCTTATACACTTTTTACAAGAGTTGCATGTGACATGATTGGGTATGCTTGCAAAAAGTGAATCTTTATCTCTTGGACCTTGCCTTTCATTTTTTGGCATTAAATGCGAGGAAGCATATAAAGTTAGCAAATTTTAAATTTTAATCATTAATGACAAATTTGCTCTCTAGCAAGTGGTGGAAAAAGACTTTCATTGGAACATTTTTTGTTAATGAAGTTGCAAGGAGTGTGATCATAATATGATGTGCTTGCATCTCTTCCATCATTTGGGTTAGAAATTTTTTGAACTTGTATTTCATCTAACAAATGGCACCCCTCTTTTGATCTAATCTTGGCAAGTGATTCTTAATCTTGATTGGGTGTTTGCACAATTTTCAAAGTTACAAATCAAAGACCCAAAAATAAAAATAAGATAAAACAAGATTGTAATAAACAAAATGACAACAAATTTTTTTAAATGCAATGAATAGACGTGCACATCTCAAACACAAAAATCAACAACAAAGAAAGTTGATTTAAGAAGAACTTTTATGCACAAGATCTTTCTTCTTTAATGAAAATTGCAAACAAGAGTAAAATGACAACTACCATTCTTTATGACACTATTCTTAACAATTTTTCAACCCGTATAACCAAAATCAAGTTGGTTTTCAAGAAAGCTAGCATTTGAAAGAAGAAAATAAGAAGAAAAAAAATATTCCTTGGTACAACCATCAATCCTTACCTCACCTTTTGCATTTTAGGGTTTATCTAACCTGACTTTTCACTTTTTCAACCTAACTCTTCAAATTTTTGACCCAAATAATGCAAGACAAAATGGGGTGCTAAAAACATAACAATCAAAATATCATAAAAACATTAATAAAATAGAAGATCGTACAAAAAAATCATTTGCCAAAAATGAGCTAGGACACCATTAATACATTCATAAAATAGAATATTATAAATTTAAAAGTGTCATTTGTCACAAATTGACTAATGATGAAAGTGCATTGGCTACAAAGTGTGGAAGAGATGAAGACTACCATTTAAACGCGATAGCACATTGAAAATTGGTAATGGCTTGCACATGTTGAAAGGTTATATCAGATACACTACTGATAATAAGAAATAAATGTCATGGGAACTGAAGAGGACCCTTGATGATAGGCTATAGTGGCTTGAACAAAAGAAGTTAAAAATGAGGTGCAACAAAAATGAACACCACCATAAGTCACTTTGGCAAGGGGAATGAAGCCATCTCTCAAGGCACACTCTCTCTATGATCATGTATTCTCTTCAATGATAGTTGTGTTTGCATGTGCCATCATGGATGATACATATTGTACCATATTGGGGGGGTCAAATCAGCTATTACAATGTCCACTAAGATTCAAAAATAATCTTTAGTTATAAGAAGATCAATTCGTTGTCTAATGTGATAGGAGAAAAGGTGAGAAACCTTTCTTTATATGTGTCTTTCACTTTCCAAAGCAATAGTTGTGACAATATCCCAAAAAATATTGTGGACTATAATACATTCATTCATGCATGAGCATTGAAGTAAATTGATACCCAAATCATCAATGCTATATCCATATTGACAAGCTAAAACACCTAATTTATGCTAATAACTACACACCATCACACATATGCCTTAATTGAATACTTGAACATCTATCTATGAGGGAGGGTAGTTTGTTTTGTTTTGTAGTTATGAGATCCGGCGAACTGGGATGCTTCAGATTGTGTTCTTGGTGTCTTTTGGAAAGCTCTCACTGAGGAGGTGGTCCTGGGCTTGGTTCCATGACATTTGGACTTGTGGTGCAAAAGTTCTTGAATATTGAATGATTTCTTCACTAAAAATTAAATTAAATTGTAGCTGAAAATTTCAGAGGAATTGGAATGTGCCTTTGGTGTTGTTGAGAGATCTTTATGAGTAGGATTTAATGGAATTTATTTGGTAAGATTTGGATTCAGAATGTGGGAGATATTGATTTTAATTTCAAGTGATTTCTGCCACTGAAAATTCAAATAAATTCCAAAAAACCAGGTTTTGCAAGGAAAAATCAGTTGAGGATGTGGTAACACTTGGGCCAAAAGGCACAGGCCTCACTGGTAACTATTAGTTTCCATAAACCACCTGTCCACATTCTCAAGCACATCTCTCACTCACTTTGTTAAGAGAATGTTATGAACATCCCATGCACTATTTGAGTCAAGAGATTAACATTCAATTGCAACTTAGTTGAAGGTCAATTTCAATTTGGACCTTGGATGTCATAAGAGATAAACACACAAGTCCAAGTTCTTGACACATATACAAGTCTGAGTTCACAATGCAAAAAATTGCGCTTGATAAAATCCCAACAATTTGAAACATTTTCCTTTGCTGTCATCTGGGAGTTACTATTGCCACTCATCAGCCTCAAATACACATGACAGAAATAATCACTGTCAGAAGAAAAATTGTACACACAAGGTGTAGTCAAAAGTTGTGCACTAAGGTATACATACGTATACTTCACATGCAAAACAGAATTTTCTTAATCTGTGGGTGCCTCTCACTCACGTGCCTGGCTCATCGGTTAGAAATTTTATCTTCCATGTCATTGATTGGCACAACTCCCCAAAAGAAATGGTACCCAAGTGGGTACCTGTGTTACAATGCTGGAGCCAATGATCTCTCTCTCAACAGAAGATTTGTGACAAAAAGTCATGAAGTGCAAATATGAGTTTAGTAGAGCAATATCGACAAGTTTAGCTGTTTTGGAGGAGTTTTAAGGAGTCTTTTATCATCTCTATGCTGTTGCCACCGTTTGGAGAAAAGCCCAGTGCGGGATTCCATTCTCATTTTCTAGTTTTGGAGGAATGTGGCAACAATTTGTTTCGCGTCTCTTGCTGTTGCTGCTGTGGAATTGTGCTTTTCCACACCGTTTCTTGCAGAGAATCTAGGAGAGCTGCTTTCTTCACCTTCGTGCTGATTTTTCATCATCTACACGCTGCAAACAAAGACACAAAACTCAAAACATATCCACAACAAAAACAAGCTCTCATTTCATTTACCACCAACCCCCAAAGCCTTCTGCAGTGAAAAATGAGATGCCCCAAAAACATGCAATCGAGAGAGAGAGAGAGAGAGAGAGAGAGAGAGAGAGAGAGAGAGAGAAAGGTCGGAGATTTTTACTTGTTTACTGTGGGAAAGATCACCATTATGGGTCCTCTCAGAATGCTGAATCTGCCCATTCTGTACATCAAAACAGAGTTTGCAACAGATGACAGGCCTGACTAACGTGATGCAAAATAGCGTATGAGAGAGAGTGACTTCATTTGCACAAAACAAGGATGAATTTCTAAGCTCTTCACTACTCTGAGACTAACCTGAAAACTTTTTCTTTCACTTTTTTGGGTATGATGAAATCATTCCTATCAATGAACAAGAGTGCATGTTTCAGAAGAGGTGGGGAGGAAGGGGGTGTCGTGACTTGCCTTCACTATCCGTCTCCGCTCTGTTGGGTTTTTCTTCAGTATTTTGGATTGAGCTCGGGTTTTTACAAGCTCTTTCTCCAGCTGCTCCACCTTCCCACATGCTAACTCCTTTTCCTTCATGATGGCATCCATTTGGCTTGTACCCAATTGGAGTGCAGCTGATTTGTTTCTCTCTTCATCCAGACTATGTAGCAGTGATGCCATCTCTGACTCTAAGGAAGCAATCTTGTGTTTGGCTGCATTAAGCTCCTTAGACAATGAAAGTGTATGCTGGTTTAAGTTCTCAAGTGTCTCTTGGGTTTGTGATAGATTCTCATGTAAAGTGTTTACATTCGCCTTTTCTGTTGCTAGAGCTTTCTTGGAGACTGTGAGCTGCTTCTTTGCAGCTGCATTTGCCTTGCGTTCCTCTGCAAGCTCAGCATTGATGGTCACTGTAGCTGCCCTTGCATCGGCCAAGAGAGTTTCCAGTTTCTGGCTCACATCAATTGCAGCCGTCAGCTGTTCGGCTGAACAAGATGCATCTTGTAAGGCAGCTTCTAAAGTTTGTGCCATCTGCTTCAATTCCCTTTCAAGTCCCTTCTGTGCAGACTTACTTGCTGTCAACTCTTCTGCTCCAGATGCAGCTTTTCTTTCAGCATCCTTCAGCATTTGTGCCACTTTTGAAAGTTCATCAGTCAGTCGTGCAGCATTGGCACCCTCCTCTCTCAATGACTCTTTCAAGGCCTGTACTTCCTCTTCTTTGGCAGCCAAGGATTGGTTCACAGCTCCCAGGTTGTTGTTGAGCTCCTTTGTGGTCTGGAGAAGCTGTTTCTCAAGTTTGTCTTTGATTGCACAAGTCTCTGAAAGCCTTTGTTGCAATGACTTAGCCTCACTTGAAGCTTCCTTTAGACCATGTGCTGTCTCCTTGAGGTCTTTAGTCAGTATGGCCTCCTTCTCTTGCTCTTCTGTAAGCAACACCCGGAGAGAGTTGAGTTCCCTTTGTAGGTCAGCTATCTCGCTCATGGCTTGCTTCTGGCCACCCGTTGCTGCAGCAAGTTCTTTGTTCAAATCCTTAACAGCATTCTGTTTGTCTGTCAAGGTTTTCTGGACACTTGTGAGCTCCTGATCCAATTTGGCAGCCTTGGTCTCCACTCTAGAAAGAGTCTCTTTTGTTGCATTGAGCTGTGACAAATGTGTCCCTGAAATCACTTCCATGTTTTGAACTGTCGAGCTCAGATCAACAATCTGCTTCTCCTTCTCCTTGATTTGGAGATCAAGAACCTGAAGCTTGTCCTCTAAGCCTTCTGTCTGCTTCTGTTCCTCCTCAAAGCTTTCCATCAAGGACTTGTACTTCACATCTGTCTCTGAGAGCTCTGTTTGCAGGTCTCCTATCCTTTGTTGCAGTTCTGAAACAACAATCTTTTCAGTCTCTAGTTTCTCCTGTTGTTCCTTAGCTGAAAGCTTGGCCTTTCTGAGCTCTTGAGACAAAGACATCTGTTCTTTCTGAGCCTTATCTGCCTGCTCTTGCGCTTGTGCCCTCTCTGCAAATGACATACCACCAAAAAGGGTGGCCAGCCTTCTTCTGGATCAATACATGAATTATACAGAACTCTCCTCCTGATTATATTCAAAAAGTAGTCTAAAGCATAGTTTAACAGGCTAGGGTTTAGGATTTACTGAGCTTGCATGATCAAATGGTCACTACCTGCCAAGAGGTCACCCTCCAATTTTTCTCTCAAAGACTCCATGGTAGCATTGGTTTGCTTGAGCTTCAAATTGGCCTGCAAACCAACTTGGGGCCTAAAATCAGAGCATTGTACACTGGCAACCAAAAGGTGATGACGACTACTAACTATCATATTCTCCTGCATTCATTCTTGTAGACTCTGGCAACCAAAGGTGACAGTTCTATCATCCCTCAGACATTCTTGAGTTTGAGACCACAATTTCTTGACTAGAGGGACAGAGAGAGACACAGAGAGCACAATATTGCACATCTATGAGACTAAAACCCAAAGACTGACAGTTCTTCAGAACCCCTGTGTACCAACAGCATAACAATCACACATGCATGATGCATTCAAGACTCCGGCTGTAGATATGTTGATGGGTTTCTAGATGTCCAGGAGAGCATGAACAGAATGGATCACCATGGGGATTCAAAGTGCAAGAGGAGCTATGTACTTCTTTCAAAGCAGAAGTGGATGATGCCTTAGCTTGGCGCTCGAGCCAGTACAATATCCCGAGCACACCGCCACCCACGACTCCAACGGGGTTCAGTATACCTCCAGCTCCAACATCCACCTGAAATTGTCCCACACAACTGCTCACTCTGATAACCTGCAGGAATGAAAGAGCAAAAGACTCCTTCCCAAAAAACCACAGTCCTGAGGAGCATGATGATGCACAGACAGAATTTGCACATGCAGCAGATGCACACAAGGTGTTATGAAGCAGCAACAGCAGCTGCTGCTGTGCATAGACGGATTCTCAGCTAAGACAAAGCTCAAGAAAGATGATTTGGGTTTAGGGTTCTCACCTCTGCTTGATCTCCCTCTGCTGCCACCTGCATTAAGCTTCCAAGTTTTTGCTTCACTGCAGGTTCCTGGGATGCACCAGCTTCTTCAAACAACAGCAGCAGCTAAGACTCAGCTTCTCACGAGATTTTGTGGGAAAGATTTGCAGTATCTGTACTATATAGAATGAGGCAAGACTTAGGCTGCAGAGGAGGAGAAGGAGCACCTTCTACGAAAACCACCCATCAAAGCAAAAATTGCTACAAAATTCCAGTGTGGGTTTTTGCTCTTGCCAAGGGGAAGAAAAAACAAAGGGAGAACTGTGACTACACCCACCATTGATGAGCTTGGCAGAAACCGTCCGAGTGGAAGGAGACACAGTGAATCCTTGTGCAGAAAGGGCGATGAGCGCCACCAAAGCTCTTCTGCTTAGTCCATGATTGTTGTTGCTACGACTCCCATCTTCCGCCTGACTACTACCCAGCAGCTTAGAACTCTTCCCACTCTTCTTCTTCCCTTCCTGCACAGCTTCACTCCCTTCAAGCTGCTGTTGATCCTTCAACGCTCGCACATGACACAAGAATCTCCGTTGCTCCAGCTTCCGCTCTTGGACCCACATCCCCTGCATCTGCAGCACGCAGCTTCTTCTCCTCCTCACAAACAGACCCATTGCCAAACCCGAGGCCATCTTTTTGTCTTCAACCCGGGAGAATTGAAGCTCAAAGCTGGAGCAGCAAGAAGGAACCACATGACCCATCATTGCAAATCTCTTCCTCTTCTTCTCCACAAACAACAGACTGAGTTTCCCAGCTTGCAAACCACTACCCAAAACCCAAATTCCGCAAACAAATTAATCCCCTGCCTGCATCAACGGATTTCAAACGGATTTCAGCTGCATGATGGGTTCCGAGGGACAATCTTTGTTTGTTGCTAGCTCTCGACCTCCTCCTCCTCCTCCTCCTCCTGAGTGAATTCTAAATGAGAAACAGAAGCAGCAGCAGAAACTCTTAAGCGATTCTTCTTTTCTTGTTCTTCTTCTTGGGCATGAAGAATTACCGATGCTTCTTCTTCTTGTACATGGGATCTACAACTTGGCTAGCACATGATAATGCTGGGATTTGCAGAACGCGCGCAAGCAAGCAAGCAAAGCAAAGCAAAGCAAGAAGACGGCGATTAGGCAGGGAGGCAGAAGAGACGCGCGCGCGATCCGTCGCAAGCCAAACAGACAGTTGCTATCCAGCAAGCAGCCAATGGGGAGGGAGGGCCGGGTCTCTATCTATCCACGTGTTTGCCTTCTATATATTTGGCCGCGGTGTTGGGCGGGTACCTGGTGTTGGCTCGGCGGTAAGAACCCCCGGTTCCAGTTCCAATCGCCTGAATCGGGGTTCTGAACCGGATGGGCACGGATCTAGGTGGCACCGAGGGTTCTGGAATCGGAACTGGAACCGTTTGAGAACCGGGTCTGAATGGATCTAGCCGGCACCGGGGGTTCTGGAACCGGAACCATTTAAGATCCGGATGGGAATGGATCTAGGTGGCACGGGGGGTTCTGGAATCGGAACTGGAACCTTTTAAGAACCGGATGGGAATGGATCTAGGTGGCACTGTGGGTTCGGAACCGGAACCTTTTAAGAACCGGATGGGAGTGGATATAGGTCACACACGGGGTTCTGGAATCGAAACTGGAACATTTTAAGAACCGGATCGGAATGGATCAAGTCCCCTCCCCCCCCCCGGTTCTATTTATTTGTGGGACCACCAGAACTGAAAATCTTGAAAAAAGAAGACTAGGACAACCAGGGGTTAACCAGAGGTTAACAAGCAGTTAACTTGCTGGTTCTAGTCTGGGTTACTCAGAATGGGGTCTAATTTTCAAATTTGTAATAATGAGAGTCGATTAAAAAAAAAGAAAAAAAGAACTGGACTTGGAACCCATGTGACATGGATTTAGGGTTTCATGATGAAAAACCCTAAACCCTAAACCCTAGCTTTGCTTTCTCTGGTTTGTTTCTTGCAAGTTATGAAGGGCGACATTATTATGGTGACTTTGTGTTTTGATGGCACCCAATGTTAATTTGTGTCTGGTAGTTCTTGATGTTGAAGGATTTGCATGGCGTGAATGTTGTTATGCTATTTATTTGTTTGGAGGATGTGAATTATGAAGTCAAGAGTTTCACCATATATGTATGTATGTATGTATGTATGTATGGCACTAGGGATGTGGATGGGGGGCATTAGAGAGATATAAGTTTTTATTGGGCACAGTATGTAGATGTATGTCATCTTATCTATTGGCAGGGCCAGCGTGTTTGTGATGCCTTGTTTTTCCTTCTGGGTTGATGGTTTTTTGGGTTCGGTCTTGATCATGTAGATCATGGGTGAAGTTTTTAGGGGCATTAGAATAACGAGATGGGAAGAATGGCCGTATTATAGCTTATTACTTGCTTTGATTATGGAGTTATGTTTTTTTTTTTTTTTGCTGCTGCACCATAAGCTTAAAAAAAAAGGAGATAAAATATAACAAAGAGTGTGTAGTGATGATATCAAGTTGGAGTGTGCCCTTGTGATAATAGATTTAATTAGATAGGTTGCAAGTATTTAGTCATTAATTTATTGTTACTTTCATTATATCAAAGTGATCATTATTTCTCTAATTCTAGATGACCAAATTATAACAATATTTTTTTGCATTTGGGTAATGATTATTTTCCCATTCTTTTCATTACACCAGATTTGTGGTTCCATTTATGGGGGAACCGAAACCACAATCAAAACCCATTCCAATTTATTTTTTGAGAACCAAAACTAAAGGTTTTTGCTTCAAAGTAAAGAACCATTCAACTCTGGTTTGTTCATCATCCAATAAGCAAGGTTATCATCTTGGGTACCACTGGATTAGATGTTTAAGGGATTAATAATTAGCGAGTTGCTAGCTGAATCCTTGATTTGGTTAATAACCACCGGTTCCCATTGTTCATTAACAAATGTTTCAGTGAACAACATTTTCTGGGTGTTTGAAACAAATTCAAAATTCTAAGAACTTGTAATGAAAAAGGAGGCAACATAAAACCTCTATAACTCCATACATGTAGTTGGTATTCTCTACAACATATCACTAACTGATTCACCACAATTATGCCTTTTAGAATTTGACAATTATTCTTACCACTGAATCTTTGTTGAGCCTTACTTTCTATAAAGAAAGTGCGCCAATATTAACCCAGATTATGAACCCAAATTTCTTATCAACACCTACTCCTAAGTTTGGGAAGTTGTAGAGATGTTTAGATCAGATCTTTCGAGACCCTTTCTGTAGCTCATCATGGTCTTACAAAGATTCAGTATTAACATAGTAACCCCACAGAATCTTTCCCATAAATATCATCCCGACCTTTGAAAAAGATTAAGACAGAATCTCATATCAACATAGATTTCACAATTTCTTGCTTTGATGAACTGCAGATACCGTATCTTTGGAGTTCCCAAAACAAATGAGTCTCAATTTCCCAATTGACATTCTCAGGAATTTTCTCTCTAACCAGCTATCATTGTCCACTATGGAGCTTTATCACTTCCAACATTTCTACGTACTGTATTTATTCATGCACATTAGTTTTCTGTCATCTAAACTTTAATTGTAATACACAGAGAAAGAATACTTGGAGTCAAAATTTACTAGAACAAGTGTTGCGGGCATTCTTCCCATTAACCATTAACTTAATCAAAGATTTAATAAACACAGGTCTTCAACGTCTTCAAGACCCAAAAACACTATATCAAAGGACCAAGGAAGGAAAAAAAAAAAGGCATTTAGTTCTTACAACACTTTTGTCTTTTATCCTACCCTCTGTGTGCTCCCCTCCTTGGATTCCAACATCAATCCTTCCACCAATCCTGCCATAGCCAAAAGACCATCATTCACACAAAAAGTTAAGAGTCTGACTTCCCCACTATCTTTGAATATTATTCACACAAAGCACACCACAAACTCCTTTGACACCATTACCTGAATCAAACAAACACGCACTCATAACAACAACAAAAATAGAAACATCCATTAACTACCCTTTCTTCTGTCGCCTTCTGCATTTTGGCTACACTGATCCCTTTTCATCCATTATTTTTTCTTTTCATCCAAGATTTTGTTCCACCTCATTTCATCCTACAAACTCATGTTTTGGGGGGGGTTGTATAAAGAGAATCCAACAGGTTACTAAAATACACTGAGCATGATTCTTCAATTTCCTTTCTGACCTATATCCTAATGTGGCTAATTCCCCTTGTGAATGATTGCCATTTTGGCTACATCACAAAATTAAAATGGAAAAACATGCCCATCATCAGCATTTTTGTTGGGTGCAAAAACTTCATTTCCCCCTTGCTAGGTGCTTTGTTTAATGGAATTTGCCCCCTGCTTGAGCAAGGAGAAAAATTTCATTTCCATCTCATTCCCAAGAATGTAGGTCCAGATTTGGCATCATGTTGATATGTTGTAAAAAAAAGCAGGGCTGTATAATTGCTACAAATCTCATTATTCTACAAATGTCAATCTATTCATAACATTGAATACATAACCATACACGACCATGGTGAGAGTGGACATAGAACAAATGGCAAAATGTAGAAATGCTTAACTCAATGTTTCCACAACAATTGCACACAAGTCCAATAAACATACTAATCTAAAAGGATTCACAACAACAATATGAATTTCATATGATCTAGTGTATAAGATTCCTCTGAACATCACCCTTGTGGCTATCATGGTCTCTTTCTCACATCAAGGATCCTTCTAATTCAACGACAAATTCTCAACAAATAATCTTTAGGCAAATTCACTTTTTTTTTTTTTCGGATATGTGTATCTTTTGTCTCCCAAACTTCTTGCAATACCCAATCCCAAATTCCGCGAAGTTCCCAACACTAAACAATTCCGGTCTCTCAAACTTCACTATATTTTCATTATGCACTTTCCACTAGCACATGGCCTTGATGTTAATTGCTACAAACCAACCATTAAATCCCCTATAGTTTTTCATCATATACACCAAACACACATGCATTTTCATATCGTTCTATTACATGTACCTAGATTTCAACTCTAGTTTGTAGCAAAATAATACCAAAGTCTTTTCGATAACCTAAACAACACTAACAACCAAATGCATAATGTTCAAAACAACTGAACATGCATAAGAAAAAGTACTGAAAAACTAGATGTTTAGCTTTTGAAAAGTGCCCCTTTTTATCCCCTCCATCATTTCCCTTTCATTGAATTCCATTATTCCCGCCAAGCTTCCATTGTTGCAAAAACTCCATTAACACAAAAGAACAACCCACCATCCAGTGGCCATCATACATTAAAACCTCCCAACTTAGCACCATCGTTTCCTAATCCACCATATCGCTCCAATAGACAAACAACATTAGTCACAACTTTTAAGAAGCATAAGAGGTTTCCATCAACCGTCCCTTCTTTTGTCTTTTTCATATTTGGCACATTATTCTTCTTCATTAGGTTTTCATCCATCAAACAAACTCATCATGACTTCCCTTCATTCTACAATGAAACCAAAAGTTTGATAAATGTGATCAAAAGAAAAATTTCTATGCATTTTGGAGGGCACCTTGACATCCATGAATGTTTCTATGAAAAAAGAAGAGGTGTAAGATGAAATGGAGTCATATGAGATTTTTTAGCAAGATGAACATCTAATGGATGAAAGGCGGAAATAATAACGAAAGGCAGAAAAGTGACAAGAAAGTGGGCAATTGGTGCAATTTTCTTTTGTGTGTGTGTGTGTGTGTTAGGGGGGGGGGGGGGCTTTTTTTTTTTTTATAACTTATTATTCTGGGAGAAAAGGGGCGTTCCCCTTTTGAGGGGTATCGGAA
>Ga0116227_10013675_pt1 | contig 12654 bp, 15 predicted proteins | sample S1TSphgellanicum_FD_89693 | JGI IMG/M metagenome (GOLD analysis project Ga0116227, IMG submission 89693) | Host-associated microbial communities from peat moss isolated from Minnesota, USA - S1T2_Fb - Sphagnum magellanicum MG | ecosystem: Host-associated > Plants > Peat moss > Unclassified... | reverse complement strand
GAAAGCGCGGTGGTGCGGCAAAGAAGATAGGACACTGAGCTTGACCGCGTGGCACGGAGAGGTGCCAAGTTGCCGCTAAGTTGTTGGGAATGTGGTGGCCAGAGACGGGATCGAACCGCCGACGCCGGCCTTTTCAGGGCCGCCTTCCAAGTATGCTAAGCGGTTTAGGATCAATGGAAGTTACTGAAGTGATTGGTTTTACGGGAAATCGTTTTGGGCTTGGATGGGACCATTTGGGCTCATTTCGCTTCCTTTGTGTACGCTATTTGTACGTCGACCCAGTGTTTAGGGGGCGTGCCGTAGTTCTGAGCCGAGGCGAAATCCCCTTGGAATTCGGTGATGATTGCTTGCCGGGACTGGGGCGACAGGCTTTCACCCTCCCTCCGATTTGGTCGGAATCGTAATCCGAATTGGACGGGCCTTCAATCCGGACTAGACGATACAATAATCCGAGATGGCCGACGCCAATTTCCAATTCGTGCAAAGATTCGCAGCCCGACGCGTGGCCACTGCCCTTACTGACACTCCTGTGGTCATGCTGATAGGACCACGGCAGTGCGGCAAGACTACGCTCGTCCAACAGTTCGCCGATAAGGATCGCGAGTATGTGACCTTGGATGACGACACTGTGCTTGAAGCCGCTCGCAACGATCCCGCTGGCTTTGTGCGTGGATTCGACCTGGTCACCATCGACGAAGTGCAAAGAGCCCCGGAACTTCTGAGGGCCATAAAACGATCCGTTGATAACGACCGCAGGGCAGGCCGTTTCCTGCTGACGGGATCTGCCAACATTCTCACTCTTCCTCAAGTGTCCGAGAGTCTTGCAGGCCGCATGGAAATCGTAAACCTGATGCCGATTTCCAGAGCCGAGATACTCGGCAAAGAGCCCACCTTCCTGAAGATGGCATTCAATGGCAAGTTGGTGAAGCCAGGGCCGGATATCGAAGGCGATCAGCTTGTCCATGCGGCGCTGGTAGGCGGCTACCCGGAGATGCTGCGAAGAGAAGACTCTCGGCGACGTCAGGCTTGGGCTCGCGACTATGTGAAGGCGATCGTACAGAGGGACGTACGGGATATCGCGGAAGTAGAGAAGCTGGATCAGCTGCCGCGCCTGCTCCAGGTACTTGCCCACCAGTCCGGGCAGCTTACCAACTTCACTCAAATTGGCGGACAGATCGGGATGGACGACAAGACGACGAGAAAATACACCGGCATCCTTGAACAGCTCTTTCTCGTGCAGCGGGTCTCCCCGTGGTTCCGCAATGAACTTAAGAGACTGATCAAGACCCCTAAACTGCATTTTGTCGACTCTGGTCTGCTCGCCACCTTGCTGGCATTAACTACTGAGCAGATAGTAAAGGACCGCTCAACGTTTGGTGCGCTGCTGGAAACATTCGTATTTGCCGAAGTCATGAAGCAGACCACATGGTCCGACGCAGGCTATACGCTCCATCACTATCGGGATAAGGATCAGGATGAAGTTGACATCGTCGTAGAGGATGAACACGGCTCACTGGTCGGTGTTGAGGTCAAAGCAAGTGCAACCGTCCACGCGAGCGACTTCAAAGGGATGAGGAAGCTGATGGACATTTGTGGCGATGATCTGAAAATTGGAATCGTGATGTATGACGGAACGAAGGTGGTCCCTTTCGGGGACCGCTTATTCGCCGCGCCTATGTCTTGCCTTTGGGTTTGACTTTTCCATGCCATGATATGGGTCGAAGCCTAAGTTATTGACGATACAGTGGTTACGAGTCAGCAAAACCGGCATTTTGGCAGCATTTGCTGCCAAAATGCTGCCAAATTCAATTACGGTAATCGGGCTGATCCGTGGGCGGACAGCCCGATTGATTGCGATACACAACGACACCCATGTCCCAGAAGAAGTTGCCCACGAGGTCTCAACTGTAGGTGTCCCGTCACTTGAGAGGAGAACTCGTTGAAGGCATGAGAATCGTCGATTGAACGGCAACGATATTGGATCGATCCCAGTCCTTCGTTTCCTCGGCAAACTCCGCACTCCCCATATACCGCCGAACGACCTCGCCCGGATCTTCGCCCTCCGGATAGGAAACCAGCACGAAAGCCTGCGGCTCGGTACTGCCCTTTACGGTCCAGATGCCTTGGGGGTCAATCCCAAATAACGGAAAGCTATTGAGGTGGCGGGGATACACCTGGTTCATGTAGATGTCGAGCGCCTCTCGGTCGCACAAGGTGTATTGGCGAAGTTCAAACGTTCTCATGTCCGTCTCCTGGTTCGAATGATTTGTGCTGAAAATTGACCGGTCGTCAGCCTAAGGCTGCTGGCCAACGGCCGTGGGAGGCATCGGCTCAGAAGATGTTGATCAGGAACAGGCCTGTGATCACCATGACCGTGAAGGTCACTCCATGGATCGTGAAGGCTGCCTGCTTCGAACCGCCTGAGCCCAGCACGTTCGACATATCACCGAAGGCGGTGAGGGATTCAACGAGAAGGGCTATTCCTACAGTCCGCGGATTCGTCGTAAGCATCAGGGTCAGGACAACCAAACCGGAAACGATATCTCGGATGCCCTTGAGGCGTAGCCAGGCTCGCGTGTCAGGATCAGGCGAGGGTAGCTTGAGGCCGAAGGAGCCTGTCATCTTTTCAGGGGAGGCGATGTAGAGACTGCCGATGATGATGATGCCGACCGCGAGGAGGGCGGCGATGGAAAGCGGGATCGTGGTGTGCATGATGTATCTCCTTTAGAAAATCTAGCAACGCTATAAAAGACGCGGGACGAGCTGGAAGGATTCAGGATTGCGCAATATTTTCTAGCGGTGCTAGTATCAGTTTTATGGAAACGACAGCGGCCCCAAGCCGGATTGCGGAAAGGAAACTACGCGACCGGGAGGCACGACGAGGGCAGATCATCAGTGCGGCGCGCCGGATTGCAGAGACGGAGGGCTGGCCCAATGTGACCGTCCGGCGCTTGTCCGACGAAATCTCGTACAGCCAACCTGTCTTGTATGCTCACTTCGGAAGCCGCGAAGGTATCGTCGCCGCAGTTGCTCTCGAAGGGTTTCACGAACTGGGCGTTGCTTTGGAAAAGGCACAAAAGCGTGCGAAGGGTGAGGGTGCGGTAGAAGCATTCGCGTCCGCATACCTGGCGTTCGCGTCGTCGTCGTCGGCATTGTATGAAGTGATGTTTTCGCTCAGTCTAGCCGTACCCTTCGCAGACCCTGCGACTCCAGCGGAGTTGCAGTTCGCCTTTAAACAGCTCATGGAGCTGTTTAAGAGCCAAGGCTCGAAGTCTGAGCTTCTCTCGGAAATCTTTTGGGCCAGCCTCCACGGCCTTGCCGAGCTCACCAGAACCAAACGACTTCCACGCAGCCGGCAGAAAGAGCGTGTGAAGACCCTTGTCGAGCTCTTTACCTGTTCCGATGAACGAAAGTCACAGTTGTAGGGGTTATCCGAGCTTGCGTTGAAGCGTGTCCGCCTGTTCCGCAAACTTTTGCGGATTGCTCTTCTCTAGCTGACTCAGATTCTGGTGCTTCCAACGAATGCCTGGCAACAATGCGAGATGGGGAATGCCCAACAGGTTCCATTCGGGTCTGTTTTGCACGAGTGAGATCAGGAAGCGGCGCTCGTCGTCATCCAGCTCTCTCTGCAGTTGGTCAAGAAGTTCTTCGCGGACTGCAAGTAGACTTGGAAGTGGAACGGTCTCAGTCGTCATACCTTTGAACGTCCGTTCATCGTCTTGGGTAATGTCTCGGAGTGTCGGAAACAGCACTTCGTGAACAGGACGATTATGGCTCGCAAGGTACGCGACGAAGGCGCGACGGATCCTGGGTGTGATCCCTTCATGGGCAAAAAGCTGCATTACATCGAACAAGTCACGCGGGTGCTGGCGATCCATCGCGGCGACCAGTTTGCCTCCATAGACATCTTCCACGGACGCCATCGGAAGTTCCAAGTCACAGCGAGAAGAAGGTCTTGGGCGGCCTTCGTCAACGAGGCTCTTTGGACCGGGTAAAGAGTACCTCGCATCACGAAATTGGCTTCGATCTTCACCTCAATGCCACCACGACGAACAAGCAGTTTGGTTTCGCTTCCGTCGGCAGTTGCGGTGGCTCGGGTTTGAAACCCGTTGGCTTGCAGGCGCTCGGCAGTCTCTCGAAGAGCTTCCGTGATCTGGGTCAGCGCTTGCGTTCTGGGTAGTGTGTAGTCGGGGAAAACGAGATCGAGGTCGGCTGACAGTCGGGGCATATCTCGCAGAAAGAGATTGATCGACTTTGCGTCAGCCCATTATCCAAAAAATGCGTCTCTGCCTACTTACCCTTTAGAAGGCCCAACTGAGCGAGGCTTCTACCGCTAGCGGTAATGGCCTCCTCATTTGACCTCGGGGTCCAGCCCAAAATGCGCTTCGCCTTCTCGTTGGACGCGTTTTTCTTGATGCCCAACTCTGGCGAGATTGCTTTCATGTCCGCGATGAAGAGAGCGAGAAAACGCACAATCCAGTCCGGTATCTCGCGAGTGGGAACACGCTTTGCCATCGAACCCATATTTTTCTTGAGAATTGTGCCAACGTCGAGCAGCGAGATGAACTCTCCGGCTGTGGCGAGGAAGCGTTCTCCGTTTGCAGCAGGGTTCGTCATTGCTCGGAGGTGCATGTCGGCTACATCGCGAACATCCACCGCTCCGAAGCTGATACGAGGACAGGCGGGAACCTCCCCATCAAGCAGCTTCTGCACGATGAGAATAGAGGTTGAGTAGTCAGGGCCGAGGGTAGGACCGAAGATGCCGACGGGATTGACCACGGACAATTCGAGGTGTCCCCCTTCGCGCGCTATAAAGTCCCAGGCAGCACGCTCCGCAAGTGTCTTGGACTTCGCATAGGCGCTGACACCTGCACCGTCGACGTTTGTCCACTTGGTCTCGTCGAATGGAGCTGCCTGGGGGTTGTGACCATAGCCAATGGCCGCAAAGGAAGAGGTCTGAACAACTCTCTGGACACCTGCGTCGCGGGCGGCGCGGAGAACGCGAAGAGCGCCTTCACGCGCCGGAAGAATCAACTCGTCTTCGTGCTTTGGCACGGATGCTGGAAAGGGGGAGGCTACGTGGAGGACAAACCGGCATCCAGCAACGGCTTCTGGCCATCCCTTGTCCTGCATCAGGTCGGCTTGGAAAAATGTCAGGGCTTCCTGGCGTGGTGTACCCGCTGTCTTCAACATCTCTCGAACATCCGCTTCACGCTTGAGTGAGCGCACCGTGGTGTGAACCGGATAGCCCGCACGGAGCAGCTGGTCGATGCAATGGATGGCAACAAAGCCCGAGCCACCGGTGACGAGAACCGAATCATTCTTCATGAAGCGAGTCTACACGATAAACCGAACGTTCGTTCTATTTTTACAGAGCAACCAGATTCCAGAGCTTCTCGGCGATTTCCAACAGCAGAGGCTCGGGGAGCTTCTTACTCTGGCTGGCGAGGCGGCTGATGGTATTCAACGTCAATTCCTGGATGACCTCCGCAGGCCAATCGTTCAGGACGCCGCCCTTCGACCTGCCGGAGAACAGACGGGCGTAGGCCTTTACGCGCGCGGTTTCTTCGCGGCTTCGTGTCTTGCAGCTGAAACCGGCATGCTCGTATTGCTCATAAAACCGCATCTCGCGCTGATGTTTCCGGTAGAAGTTGTAGGCGTTCAGGCAGCCACGCAGAAAGGTCTTGCGGGGTTCCTCGTCCGGGGAAAATCCAGCGAGCAGGGCTTCGAGCTTCAGGCCGCGAATGTGCTCGTAGAGCGCCTGGATGATCTCTTCCTTGCTGGAGAAGTAGTGATAGATAACACCGGCGCTGGCTCCGGAGCGCTGGGCGAGCAGGGACATGGGAGCGTCATGGAAGCCACGCTCCACGACAATGTCGAGCATCGCTTCGAGTATGGCGTCACGCTTTGATGGTTTCGTCTTCGTAGCCATTCTTCTATTGTTCCACGCCAGAGCCGCTGAAGCCCTGATGAGGTTCGCTGCTTACGGAAGCCGCATTTCGGCCACTCGCACAGCCGCCGTAGAACCCTCGACAACTGAGTACAGGCCAAATCACGTTTCCAGACCTGCCTACTCAACGAGCGCATTGTCGATTTGCACTAGAGATTTATCACTCTCCAAGGAGAGTTGCAGACGAGACAGCGTTTCAGGGCAATGTGAGGGACCGCTCATAGGCCCACGCGAGTATTCTGTAGATACCCCGGAATGGGCACTTTCTTCCTGACCTCTATGCCATTACGTCCAACATCTCTGAATTTCAGAAGCTACGGTCAGCAGCAGCAACTACATGCGCACGAACACGTGCAGATTGTGCTTCCTGTGCTAGGCGAGCTTGAGATCGAGGTCGAAGGAACGGCGGAGCGCGTGCATCGGGGCGCAGGAATCCTCCTTGTTCCTGGGAGAATGCACGACCAATTCGCTCGCGGCACAAACCGCTTCCTCATCGTGGACTGCGATCCAGCACTGATCGATCCGAAGCGTTTGAATAGCATAGCCAAACGCCCCACCTTGCCCGTCTCCGAAGCCGCTCATCGGCTGGTTCAATTTGCCTATCTTTCCGCCTCTCGGCAAGGCGCAGTTATGCCAAAGCTCTCCGAGCATATTCTCCCGTTGCTGCTGGAAACCCTGCTGGCTCAGGCGCAAACTCCGGCATCTCGTTTGAGTTCTCTTCTTCACGACATAGATAGTTCTCTCGGCCGGCCCTGGACTACGGCAGGCATGGCGAGAGCGCACGGGGTGAGCGAATGTCGACTTCATGCCCAATTCCAGACCCAGTTGGGTACGACTCCGCAACTCTGGCTGACGGAAGCCCGACTGCGACGCGCGCAGTACCTGCTTGCACAATCCCTCCTCCCCATCGCCGACATCGCCCTGCAGCTCGGTTACTCTGATCAGACCGCTTTGACGCGAGCGATGAAGCGCGAGTTGAACGCAACTCCGGCGGCTTATCGCCGACTCCATCAACGCTAGCCTTGGTCAAAACCAAGGCGTTGAGTCAAGACGGCAGCGTAGCTATGCGGCAAGCTGGATAGGTGAGTCGTCACGAAAACAAGATCGCGCTGGGCGTCGGCAATGGAGTGGCTGCGGGAGCACTCTGGGGCATCGTCTTTCTCGCCCCGCAAGTTCTCCACGGCTTCGCGCCGGCGCAGCTGTCCGTCGCACGTTATCTCATTTACGGCGTGCTGGCCCTGTTGCTTCTCATTCCTTATTGGCGGACGCTTCCGAAGCTGGGTCGCTCGGAGTGGATCGCACTTATCTGGCTTAGCCTTCTCGGGAACATCTTGTACTATGTTCTGCTCAGCCAGGCAGTGCAGCTTGTGGGGGGTGCTGCGACCTCACTCATCATCGGTCTATTGCCCGTCGTGGTTACGTTGTGGGGAACGCGTGAAGACGGTGCCCTGCGGTTTCGCGATCTCGTTCTGCCCTTGGTCCTCTGCTGTGCGGGAGTAGTGCTCATCAGCTTTCAGGCGTTCCACGCCGTTGGCGTCGTTGGAAATAACGGACACCAATTCCTGGGCTTCCTTTGCGCATTTGGAGCGCTTGCATCCTGGGCAGCCTACGCTATCGGTAATAGCTGGTCCCTGAAGCGCTTTCCGGGTTTCTCGTCGCACCAGTGGTCGTTGCTGACGGGCATTGTCACCGGCGCTTTAGCACTCGTCATGGGAGCAGGTCTCAGCTTCCAGCGCGCGGTGCCCCATCCACACAGGGATTGGCTACGCTTTTGGATAGTGAGCACAGCCGTTGCGGTGTTGGCCTCGATTGTAGGCAACAGATTTTGGAATCAAGCGAGTCGCCTGCTTCCCCTCACCTTGACGGGGCAGATGATCGTTTTTGAAACGATCTTCGCGCTCCTGTATAGCTTTCTTTGGGAGCGCCGTCACCCGACGTTGTTGGAGCTGTTCGCCGCGCTATGCCTCCTTTCAGGCGTCTTTTGGTGTGCTACGCTGCACACCCTTTCTCCTGAAGCAGCAAACGACTTGGTCCAGGAGTAGTAGAAAATTCAAACAGGAAAAGAGTATGACCTCATGTGCTCTGACGATGTGAAGTCGACTGACCCGAAGATCACCTGGAACGACTTCGAGAAGGTACGGATGGTGGTCGGCACGATCTCCCGTGTGGAAGAGTTCCCCGAAGCACGCCGTCCGACGTACAAAATATGGGCCGACTTCGGGGAGTATGGCGAAAAGAAGACCAGCGCACGGGTGAAGGATCTCTACACGCCCGAAGATCTTGTCGGCAGACAAATCGTTGGGGTTATCAACTTCCCCGAGAAGCAGATCGGCCCGTTCCGGTCGGAATTTCTGCTTACCGGCTTTGTTATCACCACGGTAGAACGTTCCGTCCCGAACGGAACGCGTATCTCCTAAGGAGTTCGCCCTCGGCGAAAGATGATCCAACCGTCCATCGCAGACCGAAGGCTCGGGACATAGACAGTCATCCATAAATGGCGAGAAGTCAACATATGTCTACTCATCATGCTGCCACTAGACCTGAGTAATGGGAACAGTCCAATGCGCGTTTCTAAGCGAAGATTTGCTCGATGAGAGCATCGGCGATAATGCACTCGTTGGAGCCGATGATTGGTCAACATAGTGAAAGAAAATAAGCGCGTTTCCAGCGCTAACCGGGTGTTCCCAGTTATGTCTTCGGTGGGCGCGACTCTGGCACCATCTGCTGCGCGAAACCAACTGACTACGCAGCGACTAAACTCATCTGAGGTGAAGAATCCCCTGTTCCCATGCGAGAGAGATCGCGCTAGGTCGTTCCTGGACTATGGGGCCATTCCAAAAGCCGATGCCTATGCCAATCTTGATCGAATCCGACGATCTACAAGACTTGTTGAAAGCGAGCTGGGCGGCTCAGCGAAGGGTCTTGACCGTAGGCGGAAAGGCGAATACGGAAGGCTGGGAGCTCGGCTTTCACTCTCATACGAAGGCGCAACTTTTGCTGGTGCTATCGGGAGTCGTGACCTGCGAGGTTGAAGCTGGCATCTGGCTTGTGCCGCCAGGATCCGCGCTCTTTATCGCTGGTGGGATGTCGCATCGCCTGGCAATCGCCGGAGAGGTTAGTTCCTATGTCACTCTCGTCAGTGCAGAGGCCGCACGTCCGCTGCCTTCCAAATGCTGCACGATAACGGTCACTCCGCTGCTGCGCGCCTTGATCGTACGGTCCGCCGAGTTCCCAATGGACGGCGACCAGACCGCAACGGAATCGCACGTCAGCGAATTGTTGCTGAGTGAGGTTGCTGCCGCCGATACCGGCGACCTTCATCTCCCTATGCCATCCGATCCACGCTTACGCGCGATCTTCGTTGGCATCATGGCAAATCCTGCTGAACGCGGGACGATTGAAACGTGGGCGCGACAGTCGGGCCTCGGTCAACGGACGTTGGAACGATTGATCTTGTCGGAGACGGGCTTGAGTTTTGGCCGGTGGAGGCAGCAGCTGAACATCTTACTCGCGCTGCGTTGGATGGCAGAGGGCAAGACCGTTCAGCAAGTGGCTTTCGATCTCGGCTATGAGAGTGTCGGCAGTTTTATCGCCATGTTCCGCAAGATGCTCGGCAGTTCCCCGGGACGGTATATGTCAGCACGCTCGAATTGACATATAAGTTCCTCCATTACCGGTAGAAACCGGTTCTGTCTGATGCCAATTACTTTGGCGGGAAATGCGAATCATTTGGCGGGATATCGCGTTGTTGTTGAGCACAGCAGCTCCTATCTTTGATCCATGACAGAGACAGGGATTCATCAGGCAGGCATTGAACAGACCGCGATTCTTATCGTGGGGGCAGGCGTAGCTGGGTTGACGCTCGCTACTTTCTTGCGAAAATCCGAGGTCCCCTGCATCGTTCTCGAACGGCGCAATCGCAGCTACATTGAAGCGCGGCAGCGCGCCGGGTTTCTTGAACCGCGTGCGGTGAAAATGTTCGAACGGTGGGAGATGGAATCATTGCTTCCCGAGGGGCCGATCGCTCAACATGGTGAAATCCGAATCAATGGTGCAGCCCGCCCGTTCGGAAGCGTGGGCGATGATGCTGAACAGGGTCGCTTCTGTACGCAGCAGCAACTCGTAAGCAACCTGCTGCGGAGACTGATTGATGAGATGGGCGGCGACGTCCGTTTCGACGTCGCTGACATGAGCATCCTCAACGAGGAGGTTGGCCAACCGCGAGTGCGCTACTCCGACGCAGGCGGACATCACGAGATCGTTTGTGACTACATCGTCGGTTGCGATGGAGGGCACAGCGCAAGTCGCAACACCATTCCACATGGCGTTCTTACAAAGTACAGCTATGAGTTTGGCTACGCGTGGCTTGCCGCACTTGTAAGCGCCGCTCCTATCTCCGGACAGGCGATCATGGCTGTGAGCGACCATGGTTTCGCCGCGCAGATCACGCGTGGCCCGAACAGGAGCCGCGTCTATCTTCAGTGCGATGTCAGCGACAGTCCTCAGGACTGGCCAGCGGAGCGTATCTGGGATGAAATCAGGCTTCGCCTCTGCGACCAAACCATCCCCGATGCTGCCGTCCTTAGCCGGGATGTCATCCCGCTACGCTCCGTCGTGTATGTACCCATGCAGTATCGCAACCTCTTCCTCGTTGGTGACGCAGCACACCTTGTGCCGCCTACGGGCGCAAAGGGGATGAACCTCGCACTCCACGACGTAGACGTTATTTCGAAGGCGCTCGTAAGCGCTGTGCACGATCGAGATGAAACGCTCCTACAGGGCTACTCCCACGACGCGCTGCCAGACGTCTGGAAGGAGCAGGAGTTCAGTGTCTCGATGACGGATCTGATGCACGACTCCGGTGATCCGAAGCAGCACGGCACATTCAAGCAAATGATTGCCAGGACCCGTATCGAACAGTTCTTCGCCGCAGCGAAAGACGAGAAATCTCAATCCTGAGCATCGATGCCGCAGGACAGAACGGTCCGCACTGAAATCGGTAACAATAGTCATCTTGTGTTTACTCCTTGAAGACGCAGCCGAATCTCAACTGACGACCATAGGCAGAGTCACTCATTGAGCCCTGATGCAGATCGGATCACTTCCGCAAAGGACGTTTCACAGGACTAATGTTCCGCTGTAGGCCCAAGTCCTTGCGCTATGAGCGCATTGGTCTGAACGCGTCCAGCGAGACGCGACGGCTCAATCATGCAACTGAGGCAGCTTTGTTAGGATGAGTTGGATGGCATTCCACAAGCTTCTAACCAGGATCAGCACTATCATTGTTCCTCTCTGTGTACTGGCCGGGGTTTGTGGAATTGCCTACAACGAGCTAAGCATTCGCCACTATCGTGCGATCGCTGGAATTCCCGGCAAGCTATACAACATTGGCGGCCATCCGATGCACCTGTACTGCACGGGAGAAGGTTCCCCAACGATCGTGCTAAGTTCAGGTTTGGGTGATGACTTCACGAGCTGGGCGAGAGTGCAGCCTGCGCTCTCCCGGCAGACCAGAGTTTGCTCTTACGACCGCGCCGGCTTCGGCTGGAGCGAATCGCGTCCCGGCGTTCAGGATGCGAACGCGATTGCCTCGGAACTCCACCAGCTCATCGGGGCGGCCTCTGTACAGAAACCGTTTGTGCTGGTGGGACACTCTATCTCAGGACTCTATTTGCGGTCTTACGCGGCGCAATATCCTGGCGATCTGGCCGGGCTCGTGTTAGTCGATGGAGCTACACCGCTGCAGGACGACCGCATTCCTAAGGAACTGGTAAAGATCCAGGAGGACCAGCGTCGTCAGATGCCGTGGCAGAAATTGCTCATGCTGCTGGGCTGGTATCGGCTACAAGGAGTTTGCACATCCATCCCTCCGGACTTTGAAGCTTACAGCGCATGGATCAACGCAGATTCGTGTATTCCATCTCAAATGGACGCAATAGAGAATGAACTCGATGCTGAGCGAGCTTCAGGAGAAGAAACGATCCACGCAGGACCCTTTGGTGATCTTCCGGTCCTGATCCTTTCGCGCGACCCCACGGTACTTTCTTCGAACTGGCCCGCTTCTGTCGCGAAAGCGAACTCCGTCGTCTGGAACCAGATGCAGGAGGAATCAAAGGCTCTGTCCACTCAGAGCATCCGCATCATCGCCAAACGCAGCGATCATTACATCCAGAACGATAGGCCTGATCTGGTGATTCAAGAGATCACGACGCTGGTAGCGGGGATAAGAAACCATCAACCGTTTCCGCACAACAAGTCCACGACCGCGGAGTGAAACCAGCTTGCCGAAGAACAGCTTGAGCAGCATTTCGTTGCGCGGAATTTCTGGTTGCGGTGGAACAATCAGCCACTCCACCAGCCGCTTTCGCCCCTCCGCCGTCAGTGAGTAGATCCAGCGATCAGGCTTGCCCTGCTGCTTTTCGCGTTTTGACGAGAGAAGACCATCGGCCGCCAGCTTCTTTAGGTTTGGATAGATTTGCCCGTAACTTTCGCTCCAGATGTGCCCCACAGACTTACGGATATTTTGTCCAACTTCGTACCCCGACATCGGAGCAATGCTCACGAGGCCGAGGATAGCTTGAGAGTTCGCGCTCGTTCGTTTGGGCATATGCCTATTAGAGATATGCCCTCTAGTGATCTACTTCCACCAAGGCTCACGAGGAGAAGAGCCTCCGCTCAAGTCTGAGAGACTATCCAGCGAGCGG
>Ga0116227_10013674_pt1 | contig 12654 bp, 10 predicted proteins | sample S1TSphgellanicum_FD_89693 | JGI IMG/M metagenome (GOLD analysis project Ga0116227, IMG submission 89693) | Host-associated microbial communities from peat moss isolated from Minnesota, USA - S1T2_Fb - Sphagnum magellanicum MG | ecosystem: Host-associated > Plants > Peat moss > Unclassified... | reverse complement strand
TATGACTGGACGGTTATGCCGTTTGGACTGAAGAATGCAACGAATACATTCACACAAACCATGTCAGAAGTCTTTAAGGACTTGGGTAGCAAATTTTTGAAGGTATTCGTTGATGACCTTAATGTACACAGTGAGAGTTGGGGGGAGCATCTCCAACATCTGAATGCAATTCTCTGCAAACTCAGGGAAGTAAATCTTAAACTAAACCCAAACAAATGTTGCTTTGTTGCTAAGTCCATCACATTTCTGGGCCATGTGGTAAGCAAGGAGGGCACCAAGCCAGATCCTAGGAAGATCGAAGTAGTTCTGCATTTCCCAACACCAAAAATAGTCACCATTGTTAGGTCGTTCTTAGGTCTAACAGGTTACTACCAAAAGTACATTCGAAGCTATTCGAAATTGGTGGGTCCTCTGTTTAAGTTGACAAGGAAGGATGTTGCATTTGTGTGGGATGTGGGCTATCAACAGGCATACCAAGCATTGAAGGCAACGCTGGTGGACGTGCCTGTGCTCACACGACCAGATTTTAGAAGAACGTTTTGGTTGGATGTAGACTGGTCGCTAGGGTTCTTCAGGTTCTGAGATTTGGTTTAGGGATTTCCGAAGCTTATCAAGAAAGGGTTCCGGAGTCCTTCCAGACAGAGTGGGCCTTCTTGGGGCTTTTCTGTCTGGGTCCCCCGGAAACGAGCTAGATCTTGTTCGGGTGCATGCAAAAAAAAATTTGTGTGCGCCGCACTCTGCTATGACGCGTGGAGCACAATGATTCATACAGAATGGGGATCTAAGCCTTCATTGTTGCAGTATTGTCGGCTTGACATTGCCAGATCACACTCACCACATCCAGAACACAAAGCTGCATTGCATCAAGAAGTCATTTATTCAACAGCACACTGCTTGAAGACATGTGGAAATGCATGTGTGCATACCAAGGATGGTCAGTCACAGCCCAGCTTTCATCACACTCAAAGTCAATGTCCAATGGTCAATGTCACAAGGTGCTATGCATCACCAAGACACCTACTTGGCATGCAAATTTCTCAGCAACTGAGACACATTTGACAGTTGTTCCGCTAGCTTCTCTGCCTCCTTGGCCAGAAAATCCAACTCCTTCCTCTGCACACCTACCATCTCAGCATCTCCCCAGCACTCAGACTCATCCGATGATGAGCACACACTGCCCTCTTCATCAAACCCATCATCTTCCAGCCCATCATCAAAGCTAGGCACCTAATTGGCGGGCTCCTTGCTCATTGCTGCAAACAACTTGCTGCCTAGAAGCTCGCCAGCAGGCCCGTTGTGAAACTCCTTGGCTGTAGCATAATCAAAGGACTCGACATTGCTAGCCAGAATGCTCACACGCATCAATGAATCGACCGTGACCACACACAATCGATTGGTGAGCCGATGCTTGATCACTCGGTGCTCACTGAAACCACGTTCAACACACACCATTTCAACCGGCACACAGAACATGGCCTCCGCAAAGGGCAACATGTGAGGCAGCTCCAAACGATGCTCCTTCTTTATGCAGGCCCACACATCCTGATTGCTCAGCCCTGGCGCAACTACATAATCTGCCAACCATCGCTTCATCTTCTTGAACTCATGCTGAAGCGCAATGAAACGCTGCTCACAACCCACAAACTCGGTATCAAACCACCTATGCTTATTCGCAGGCTGGATGAAATGCTTGAGGATCATCATGAACTCATCCTCGCCATACTCTGCAATCTCCTTTGCTGATTTGCCCCTGTATGATGTAACATCAAAGATCGCACTGTTGTCCAGCAGATCCCCCTCAGGAAAGCGATCCTCTAGCCCCAACACAATTGACTGCACCATTGAGGCCGCAAAGTCGGCCATATCTTGCTCGTTCAGCTCCCCCGTCAGCACCACCTTCTCAATGAACTTGCCATCTCCATCGCGGTAGTGGATGGCATTGCTAACTTTGCGCAGGTCCACCTGTAGCACACAAGAAATAGGCAAGTAGAATTAGTACAGGGCAAGCCTTGGCGTTCTGCAATACATAGCGGAAACAGGTGCATGCATAGCATTGGAGACGACAGGATTTGGTGTCATATGTACTGCAACACAGCAAAACATGCGCAAGTCACAGGTATGGTCAAGAAGTCAAACTATGTTGGGTAACTGACAGGCTGCACAATGATTGCTTGCATCAAGTTTCATGACACCACACAAACCCTCATGTGCTGTTTGCTTACCTTGAAGTTGTCATAGTGCTGCCCTGACAGCAGCTCTGCCTCAATGAAGTCAGTTTGCAGCTCCACCGCCACCTGCTATGTCGCCTTGCGCACATGGTGTGGCAGCAGGTATGACGTGTGCTGAAACTTCTTACTCAAGACATCAAGCGGCAACATGATGTCTCGTAGCAAGTTCAGTTTCGCTGTTGCTTGCACGTCGTGCAGCTCTTCAAGTGCTGCTGCCCCAGCCGGCCAAGGCTGTTTGGAGTTGCGCTTACGGGTGGCACGTCCCAAGAAGATGATGAGCTTCGCCAAGTTGTTGGTCAGCACCACCACGCACTACAACTAGCTGAACCAACGTGTGGCGTTGAAGATGGGGAATCTGAGCTAGGTGATGCCGTAACCCTTTGCAAAAGCCTCCCACTCTGACTGTCGCTTGTTGTTGTGGTTGAAGAGATTGTGCACCTGTCGCAGCTTGGAGTCCACTGCCTGCAACTTCGGGTTGCTCTTTGTAGTGTCGCTCATGACGAGCGCGGTGCGATGCGCTACATAGCGTACCGTAACAATGCGCGGGTTGACTACCTTCAGCTGTGCAGCTACTCCCGACTTCATGCCCGCCATTGTTGCTACCCCATTGCTGCAGAACCCTGCCATGCGCTGCACGTCCAACCCCAATGCTATCATGACCCCTAACAGAATGGCTGTGATGGCATCAGCTGTAGTGGCCAACAGCTTCACGCAGGTCAGGTACTCAGTTGTAGCGACAAGTGTGTCGGGATGCAGGTATCTGACGTAGATGAGCAGGTGATCCTCCGTGGACACGTCTGTGCTACTGTCAGTGAGCAGTGCAAAGCTAGAGCTGGCCTTGATCCACTCGACTTCTGTAATAGCACCTCGCTGCAGCTAAAGAGCGCTGACCAAAAGTACCTGCAGATAGTACATAGGTCAAGGGAAAGGACATCATACACGGACTGAAGTGGACAGGAGATGGGCATGTGTTGGCAACAATGCACTGATTGCTGATGACTGCAAGTGCAATGCTCAGGCAGGACAACTGCTTTATTATTCATGATCTTTGCAGCATGCAGTACGCGGTTGTAAAGATGAGTTTTCAAAGCAAGGGATATTGCCAACCTCGGATGCCTTGTGCAAGCACTGCATCATGAACATACCTGCTATGGTTGTACTTGTGCGCGATCTGATCCACGCCCAGAAACTTCTCCAATGCGAGCAGTGGTGCAAACTTGCTAATTGGAAGCTACTCCTTGATGCATGTTAGAGCTGTGGCCATCAGGCATTGTGTAGTTATCTTGGCTGCAATGATGCCTATGGTGCGAATGACGTCAAACGCCCGCTTGAGAGGGTTGGCCTTGGTTGTGACTGCTGCTTTGTGCGTGAGAGAGGTGGTGTGAGTGAGAAGATCGTTGCCATCCCACACAACGGCCCCGCACGACCTGTTGAATTGACATTTGTCGAGCTGATACTTGAGACAGAGGGTGCAGCAGCCAATCACACTATCGTTCTCGAGCTGCTTCTTGAATTGCCACCATGAGTAATCAATGGGGAACTTGTTGAGTTGCTTAGTAGTCACTGGGGGCCTGCCTTGCCTCTTGGGCTCAGCAGGGCTATCAGCAACAGGTAGGTTGCTAGTGCCTGCGGAAGCTGCTGCAGCTGAGGTGATGGCCTCCCCATTTAGACTAGCAGTAGCATTAGATGTTGGCTTGCGGCTGATAGCAGCTCATGAAGTTGAAGCAGGAGCGGACGCAGGGGCTGAGGCTGGTGCTGAAGCTGATGCAGGAGTAATGGCGGTGGCAGATGTGTTGCGAGAACTTGCAGTAGCTATAGTCAAAACTGGTGTTGCATGCTGCTTGGGCTGATCTGCTGAGGGTTTAGACTTCCACCAGGCTGTACGTGCTACTTTGGTTAGGGGTTCCAGGGGCTCAACTAGTTCAACAGCCTCAATGGGGGCATTGGTGCTAGAGGGGCTGGGAGGTTGGACTGGGGAAGCAGTCAAGTCTGTAGGAGCTGGAGCTTCAGAGCTCATGTTGCACTTCCCGAATACAACAAAGAAGGTGCCTCAAAATCGTCTAGGGTACCCGGATTGGGCGGGAAAATGCAGCAAGCTTATCTTGGAGCTTATCCCGGAGCTCGACGGGCCTTCGGCCCTCGCTCATTTGTCCGGGCACCCCGTTCCTGGCGCTACGCGCCAGTCCGGGGAAATTCAGCATTTTTGCATCCCGTATGGGATTCCCAGATCTGTAGAACCCTGCTGGTTGCCCAAGGGTGTTGAAGCTATATTGTCACAAAAAGAAGGCAGGTTTGAGAAGGTGGTAGTGTATGCCAACAAGAGCCTAACAGAGGCACAGAGGAAGTTCTACCCCATGGAAGGGGAATGCTATGCGCTGATCTGGGGCGTCATGCATTTCAAGCAATACTTGCACAGGAATCATTTCATTTTATGCATAGACCACAAGTCGCTTGAATGGTTGGCTACTATGTTAGATGCGAATGGCAGGAGAGGAAGGTGGGTAGACATGCTACAAGATTTTAGCTTTAAGATAATACACCGACCAGGACTCAGGCATTCAAACGTCGATGCTTTGAGCAGGAATCCAGTTGGATCAGCTGCTGATGACGATGACTTTAGTAAAGAGATACAAGACATTGCAAGTACTCGAACAGATGCATCTAAAGGAGATGAAGAGTTTCTCTGTGTTCAGACAGGCAAGGGAAAGGAATGGCTCGGTATTAGGAGAGGGGATAAGGAATTGGTACAACATCGTGCCTGTTGTTTCGGGATTAACCACTGTAGGTATGATGGCAGCCATCAGCTGTATGTAATTGCCATTGTATCAGGAGAAGACCAACCCAAGGAGGTTGTTTCAGGTTAAGCAGAAGCTGCAGTTGGGGGTGAACCTATGCAGGATGATGGTGAGCGAATAGTGGTGAAGAAGAGGAGACCCCAGTTTTTTGACAAACGGTAGTAACTGGATCTGATTTTGGAGGCTCAGGAACTAGCTGAGTTTAGGGACCAGGAGTTGAATCCTACCGAATCTAATGAAGAGGAGGACCAGGAAATGGATGCAAAGTGCATCGACATCTGGGAAAATGTAGTCTATCTGGGATTATTGAAGAACGATGCACTGCCTAATTCAATGGACCTTGAGGAGAGCAAAAGGGCCAGAAAGAGGGTGAGCAATTACTGCTAGAAGGAGCAAAGGTTTTACTTCAAAGGGTTGCTCGTACCCAAGCCAGAGGAAAGGATGTCCCTAGTAAGTCAAATGCATGAAGATCTGGGGCATTTCGGGGAACAGAGGATGTTGGCTGAGATTCGTCGAAGGTACTTCTGGCATCATCAAACTGAAGATGTTAAGGCGGTGGTCAGAAGCTGCCAGCAGTGCTAGCTAGTGAGGAGCAAGGGTAGTATCCACTCTGGGGATGAGCAATTGAAGAGCATTCCCATCTGTGACTTATTCCATAGAGTTGCATTAGACACTGCAGGACCTTTGCCTGAAACCAAGTCAAGAAACAAGTACATTTTGGTGGCCATCGACCACTATTCCAAGTGGTGCGAGGCAAAGGCGGTTACTGACCATAGTGCTAAGACTGCATCCAGGTTCTTGGAGGACGACATCATTTGCAAATATGGAGTACCCAGATTCATACTCACTAACAATGGTGGAGAATGGGCTGCAGAATTCGAAATGATGTGCAAGGATTACGGAATCCAACATTAGCGCACTGCACCTCAGTGGCCTCAATGCAATGGGATGGCAGAGCGCATGATTAAGACCATCAAGCATGGCATCACTGTTCTTGCTACAACATTAGGTAATATGGATTGTTGGGACGACCATCTAGCTAAGATTTTGTTTGGGTACCAATGTGGGATCCAGGCTAGTACAAGGTTTTCACCCTCCATGATCGTAACTAGTCGCACACCACGTCTTAGGGCAGACAATTACCTACACGCCTTGACTATTGAGACTGATGTTGGTGCGGAGGTGGAGGTGGCTGCAGCACAATTTTTGCAGAAAATGGAGCTCATTGCAAACATCCACGAAAATGTTTTGCTCAATGTGGAGCAAACACAGAAGCAGCAAAGGAAGACTTATGCCACCCGGAAAGGTAAGCATTTGTTTGAGGGTCTGGTTGCAAGGGTGACGATGGTGAAGACGAAGAAATTAAGAAAGAGAAGAGCTTTATCTGCAAGCTGGGAGGGTCCATATCAGTTCGTCGGGCATGCTGATGGGAAGGGAAACTTTGACTTTGAAGAGGGCAGTCGACTACGCATTGTCCAAGATGCTGATGGACATCAGTGGGAAAGGTTTCGTCGAGATCTCCAAATCTATCACATTCCACCAGACTAAGTGGGGCTGAGGGTCTCAGCTTTTCAAAAATGGAGGGGTTACATATGTAACACAAAATTAAGTCGCCATGCCAGTGTGAACACTTCCTGATCTTGGAAGTTAAGTTTGTTTTATTAGCCATTTCTTTTTGTGGCAGTTGTTTCTCCATTATTACTGCATGGAAGTGCATGGGAAATCTCTTTCTAGGTGTGTGTGAGATGTTATACAGGAAGGAATGAACGGCGGCTACTACTGAATGAGCATGGAGGGTGATCACGCGTGGTAAAGGCGGTGCCGAATTATGGTGAGGAATGGAGCTACAATTATGAGCTGAGGCGGTTTGGAAGTGTTAAAGAGATGAACTATGGAGGGGGTCTTTAATTTTTCTACAGAATAGCCAGTAGAGGAAAGGAACACTGACTGTGGTTGAGGAGCTTAGAAGATGTAAACGCAGTAAAAGAGATCAGCTGGTTGCCAGCATTCTTGGCTGATTATTGATTTTTTTCCGCTGCGCTAGTAGCTCGGCCAAGGAATTGCATTTTGTTTTCATGTGGCATTGTTTGAAAGAAGAATAGAGTGGGATCCAAAGCGAGAGATCTGTTGAATGTGTTAGCATGGAAGCCCATGAGCACAAGTTGTGTGTGTGAGCAGAAGTTTGCAAGGTGTTTGTAGGTGAATGCTCATGACTAGGAAGGAAAGATCAGAAGTGTAGTCAGAACCCCAGGAACTGCAGATCGTGTATAGATCCAGTAGGCAGCAGGTTGTTTGTTTAAGTTAAGCACTCTCCTTTTTGGTTACACAAAATCAGCAAATGTACATTGTTCGACAAAGGTAGGTCATTTCAAATAGGTAGTTTTCTTCGTATCATTTTGAAAATTTGTCCATCTAGGCTCATCCTTTAATATGAACCAAGAATGTATGAAATCAAAACTTTGATTATCGAGGGGGTTTGATTTGAATAATTTTAGCACCTTATGCAAAACATCTTATGTTGAAGTCCTAAATTCACAAAGCACAACCATTGCTCCATAATGCCCAACAAACTTGGTAATGTCATGTTTAATCATTCTCCATTTTGTTTCAAAGGATCTCCTAGGCCACTCAAACCACAAGTAGGTCAATTTCAATTATAATGCTCCCAAATTTGATTCCAAAATGAAATTGATCCCAACCAATGTTTTTTGTGAAGTCTTGATAAGCAAGAAAAAAGTTGTTTCATCTCATGTAGAACAAAGATCTTTTCCTTGTTACTATTCATCACCAAAGCATCTACATCCATGAGCTATAACATTTTCTTGGCTAGATCTTTGCAAGACTATTCAAATGCTTACTATGATGTGACAAAATTATGAGAAAAAAGACATATTTTGACCAAATCAAAGTTTCTTATAACAACTAAGGTGTGCAATGGATGTGCACATGGGTGTCATTTATGGTTGCCAATGGTAAGGCACCATCACAATGAACATTTGAAACTTGTGGTGGAGATGCTCTTCACCCAAACCCCTTGTTTGGGCCTCTATGAATATTTATCACATCCCCTCTAGAGTATTAATCAATTCCCTCTCCCTTATTATGAACATAAAAAAATTGAACTCAATGAGGCTTGAGAAAAAAATCTTTTCTTTTCTTAGAAAAAGCACCCAAAGACAAAGACAATCTTTTTTCTTTAAGGAAAAACCGCCAAAAGAGGACACTAATTCACTTTTTGGGCGAAAATTCCCGCTTATTTTTTCCCGCAAAAAAAGTCGCCAAAATTCGCCGTTTCACATGCTTGTCTACTAGTTACTATTTGAATGGCTCTCTACAAAAGTACACTGTGTAAACCATTTTTACTGCGGGAGTGAAATTACTCTTACTACATACGTACCCACACTAATAATAGTAAGGGGGTAAATTACTCTTACAGTGGTCTCGTTTTTTACTTTTTTCTACTTTTTGGTCTCCACAAGGACCAAAAAAGAAAAGTGACTGCTTCTGATTGGTCGATCATAATGATTGGTTCAGGTGAAAGCATTCAAATAATCTTTGACCGTATGTTGTCCAATTTTGCCTGTTTATACGGATGGGTCACAGGAGACAATTAACACTCTATTTTGAACATTGGTCAATGGTCAAAATAAGGGTTATCGGTGGACTTATAAATTTAAATAACAATAAATAAATTTGGATTTTATTTTTTATTATATTATATTATATTACTACCTAAATATTAACAACCCACAAGCAGGTTGTTACTAGGTTGGTAGTAAAAAGTAAAAAAGCCCTCACCTATGTATAAACCATTTACTTACCTAGTAGTTACCTATTTTCCTACCTTTCTACCTATATATGAGACCTATTTCCTACAAAATTGGTTACCAAACTGAAACCAAATATTAACCCAGTTGAGGTTCATCCACAACTGCATAATTATGAGCATCCAGAGGATGTTGTGATGGTGGGTGCTGCTAGTTCATTGTGACTTAGGTGAACCTGTTCTTAGGTCATGGTTTGTCCTCTAGTGAGTCACTAACCAGTGGTGGTCCAAGTTCAAGCCAACCCCGGTCACAAAATGTGCCCTAAAGGGTGACTTGTTTTCTTAGAGTAAAAGACCACAGGTAGGTCATTAACTAGCATATGTAGGTAGGAAATTAAAGAATCAGTAGTAATCGAAGTTAGAAATGATTGAGCTAGTATCCATTCTTGGTGATTCTTGAAAAACATGTAAAATTGACAAGCATGATTGCTTTTTTTCTTTTTCTTTTTGTTCTTTTTAATTTAATTTTTTTAAATAAAATAAAATATTTAATTTATTAAAAATGGGATTTTAAAATTCTGTTGTAAATTTGACAAAATTTTGCTAATTTTTTGGGAATTTTTCACCAAAAAAATTAAATTAAAAAAATTGGAAAGAAAGAGCTTGTATCCTTTATGTAAAACATGTGTACCAATGTTGTATTAATATACAAATTTGTACTCCAATACACATATATTGAATAATTTGGAATGGATAAGAGTGATGAAAGATCAATATAGAACCATGTGACCTCAGAAAAAAACTCTAAATCAATCCAAAGGTTTACATATAGTTTCAATTTGAAAAAAAATTATAATCATATTTTCTTTAAAATATCCAAGTATTGTGATTCCACTTGTATTAGCTTTTATTTTCATTTTATACCAATAATTTATACATTCCGAAAGAATAATAAATTACATAAATTATTATTTTTAAAAACACCTACAATGATAGAATGCAATGTTTAGAATCAATTAATTTGAGAAATAGTTAAAAGTGAAATCATTATTATTTTTAATGTAAAAATAAATCAGAAATGTGAATTAATCTTTAATAAAACTCTCAAAAAATGTCCAAAATCATTTAAAAGTAAAAGGTAAAATTAAATTAATCTTAAAATTAAATTTTATGATCATCTAAAATGTCTCTCATAAATTTCATAATCATCTAAATTTACTTTTTTAATTTATAAATTTTATTCTAATGGTTAAATCATTTCAAAAATAATAATTTTAAGCATCACTTTGAAAAGGAAGATTTTAAAAGATATGTGAAAAAGAGGTAAAGATAATGATAAATAAGGTGGAGATTTTTTTAAGGGTATTTGAAATTTTTATGGAATGTATTGTAATAGTTAAATAGATTTTAAAATCTTAATTTTAAACTTCACTTTGAAAGGGAGGATTTCAAAGGGCATGTGAAAAAGAGGTAAAGACTTTGAAAAGATATTTAAAAAATTCCACTAGCAATGGTAGTATTGGAGCTTGTATAAGTTATGCATGTTATTGTCCACTAATAGTCTCGTCTTACTAAAATAAATTTCAATTTGGAATTTGTTATTGATGGAATGGAAAAGTGTTTTTCAACACCATAGTCAAGGATGATGGAAATTATGAGCATATTTTCAATACCTTGTGCAACAATTTGCATCCTATTTCTCTTCAATTGAATTTGAATTCCCTTCAATGTACACTGCACCTTGTTTTTATGATTGCATAAATGATTACGTTTGCAATCATTTATGTCACTTATGTTATGATTACATGATTTGGTATTGATCAAATTAGCCATGTAATAATTATCATGAATCAATTTTGTGATCATAGTCATAAGTGCCATCTATAACTACATCTTTCATGATTGTAGTGATTTTGAACATAGTCATGGAACACATATCACATGGCCCATACTAATCCACATGGGTTATTAGATTATTTTATCAAATATAAAATATGATTTTTTAAAACCTATTAACTGTTACCACATGGTAAACCTCTCAACATAAATTAAGCATGTAGGCAATTTAAGTTAAATAAATTAGGCTACATAGGTTTAAAACACACCTAAATATGTTAAGAACACTTAAAACCCTAAGCTAACTAGCATAGGCTAGGGTAGGTAGGCTCCTTAGGTTGCAAGTGCAAGGATTTAATTCCCTCGCCTCCACATTGGGGACAAAATTCTTACCATTGCACCAAAAAAATTATGTGATATAAAATGTAACCACATTATAATAAACATTTTAAACCTACGTGAACAACTTAACATACTTACCTTAGAGCCTACTTAAGGTTACTTATGTTGTCCTAGATCTACTTAAGGGTTACATGGACTTCCTAACCTACTTAACTTACACTACATGAAAAATCGTGTTTGTGGAAATTTTATTACCATGCAACTTATGTGCAATTAAATTGCATCTTTTACACAAAATACAATGTATCTATAAATAAAATACAATGTTGGAATTCATAAAATCCCGTTATAGTCATAATATATGTGTGTGGTGCCCCTTTATGATTACAATATGGACTTGTATATATGATTTTGGTCAATATATTTTAACTTTATTTGTAAATTGCATGAAAATTGTTACATGCAATTATGGTGCAAGAGGTGTACAACTTTGAATTATCAATCATCCCACACTTGCACATTATTACAAAACACATCTACATTTCACTTGCATTTTATCAAACATATGCAAAAGCAAAAACAAATGACACATGGTAGTAAATTAATAAATCTCCCCTTTGCATTAGTGACCTTTATGTGCCTATGTTTGTTTTCAAGAATTTCAAAATGAAGTAGATTAGAGGTCTCCTTTCTAAACATTTTGTGCGTTTCTTTTTCTTTTGGTGATGTGATTATCGTATGTGGTACAGAGTTAAGATTATTTCTACCATTCTAGTTTTCAATTAAAAATTAAAGGTTGTTACAAATTTGAAATTATTCATTTAGAAAACATGAAGGTTTGAAGGCCCATGAATGTTCTTTTGTCCACAAATAAATTGAAATGAGGAATACATCCAATTTGTGTAAAAGTCAATTTATAAAATGTTGTTTATAATGACGAGGGATTTGTGAGGGGTAAAAAAAATTTCGATGATATTCATGTTATGGTTTTTCTTTGTGTGTTTGAACCAATGTTGTGTGTGTAAGTGTCAATTTAGCCATATATACAACATGTAAATCCAGTGTAAGTGTAAATGTAAACATTTATCTTGTTGCAATGTATATATATATATATATACACTTACACAAGGCCAATGTAAATATTTGTCAAATACACTTACAGGGCCCATGTGTAAATGTTTTGGGGCATGTAAATGTAAGTGTAAAAACTAAAATTATTTGTAAAGTCACCATTTTTTGGGCCTCCTTTCACCCCAAACCTTTCTTTTAGAGGTATCCATAAAGTAAGGGAATTTTATGAAATTTGGGAGTGAAATGTTGAAAATCAGCATTTAGTGCACAAGGTTCAAGATTAATTATAAATTTTTTACAAATAGGAGCAGTGAAAATATATGTAGCAACAATGGAGGGGCTAAAGAAAAAGGAAATATAGGGTGAAACTCAATTCACCACAAAAACTAAGGTTCCCCCACCTTTGAATGTTAATGTGTTTTTTAAAAAAAAAACCTCACCCTATTTATGATAACCTTAAGGTTTTAGTGTTGTTTTCCTTACTTTATAGATAATTTTATTGTATATTTTTAATGACTAGACCTCCTTGCAAAGTCATATGAATTAGTTGTGGGTGTATATTTTGAGGGTTTTTTTTTTTTTTTTTTTTTATTGTCAATTTTTTTTAATTTTTTTT
>Ga0116227_10013672_pt1 | contig 12656 bp, 9 predicted proteins | sample S1TSphgellanicum_FD_89693 | JGI IMG/M metagenome (GOLD analysis project Ga0116227, IMG submission 89693) | Host-associated microbial communities from peat moss isolated from Minnesota, USA - S1T2_Fb - Sphagnum magellanicum MG | ecosystem: Host-associated > Plants > Peat moss > Unclassified... | reverse complement strand
TTCGGCCCTCTGCTCGGCGTTTGTCACGCCGGCGAATTCCAGCGGGAGTGACACATTTTCCAGCGCCGTCATGGTGGGGATCAGATGAAAGGCCTGGAACACGATGCCTACCGTCGCCCGCCTGAACCGCGCCAGCGAGTCCTCGTTCAACGCGGTCAGATCATGGCCATCCACGTGTACCGTGCCGGAACTCGCGCGTTCCAGCCCAGCCAGCACCATCAACAGGCTGGTCTTGCCGGAGCCTGACGGCCCGACCAGCCCAACGGAGCAACCCGACGCGATGTCCAGATCGATCCCGCCGAGAATATTGACCGGCCCCGATGCCGCCGGCAGGGTCAGGCGCAGCCCGCGCACGTGGACCAGAGGCGGCGCAAAAGTCTCGGAAACATCCATCATGCGACGATATAGGCGGATCACCCGGCACGCGAAGCCCATCGGCTTGCTTTTCGTCGCGGTGCTGGCGGGCGCCGCCGCCCCGCCGCCGGTCCGGCTTCTGGTGTTCGGTGATTCGCTCGCCGCCGGCTACGGCTTGCCGCATGAGCAAGGGTTTGAAGTGCGGCTTCAGGCGGCGCTGGCGGCGTCCGGCCATCCTGTCACCATCCTGGATGGCGCCGTCTCCGGCGACACCTCCGCCGGCGGCCGCGCCCGCATCGACTGGGCGCTCGGCGACACGCCCGAGGCCGCCATCGTGGAATTGGGCGGCAATGACGGGCTTCGCGGTATCGACCCCACGGACATGCAGGCCAATCTCACCGCGATCCTCGATACGCTGGCGGCGCATCACATCCCCGTTTTGCTCACCGGCATGGAGGCACCGCCCAATCTCGGCGCTGCCTATGGCAGCCAGTTCCGCGCCGTCTTTGCCAGGCTCGGCCAGCGCCCCGGCCTGCTCTACGACCCGTTCTTCCTGGCGGGGGTTGCCGCCGATGCCAGGCTGAACCAGGCGGATGGCATCCATCCCAACCAGGAGGGCGTCAACCGCGTGGTCGCCCGCATCACCCCCTTGGTCGAATTGCTGCTGGCCGAAACCGGCCACTGAAGCCCTAAGCTTTTGTTTGAGGCGGCATCTTTGTCGGCGTGCCGACGCACTTATGTGCCGACGATGCCTTAGGGCCCGTTCGACATTAACTGAATCGCGTTACCGGGTCGAACGGGCCCTAAGCTTTTGTTTGAAAAGGCATCTTTGTCGGCGTGCCGACGCACTCATGTGCCGACGATGCCTTGGCTTACGCCTTCGGCATGATCCCCAAAGCCCTGAGCGCGAAGCGGGTCTTGGCACCATGCGGCGGGCGCACATACTCGAAGCCGGCGAAAAACCCCGGCTTATGCACCGCCCTTGCATGGGAGAATTGGACGAATCCCTCACGCGCGTGATAGGCGCCCATGCCGCTGGGGCCGACACCGCCGAAGGGCAGGTCCTCCTGGGCGGTGTGCAGGATAGTGGAGTTCAGTGTCACCCCGCCGGACATCGTGCGGTCCAGGATCATCCGTTCGGTGGCGCGGACCTTGGTATAGGCATACAGCGCCAGCGGCCTCGGCCGCTTGTTGACGAAGCCGATCGCCGCCTCCAGCGAGGTGGTTCGGATCACCGGCAGAACAGGGCCAAAAATCTCGTCGCGCATCAACCGGCCATCGAGCGGCGGATCGAGCACCACGGTCGGCGGGAAATGCCTGATATTGCCCGAACAGGCAGCCGGATGGCGCAGCACCAAGGCGCCCGCTGCCTCGGCCTCGGCGACCAGCTCGGTCAGGCGCTGGTGGTGCCGGTCGGAGATGATGGCGGTGTAGTCGGCATTGCCATTCAGCGCCGGAAACATCGCCTCGGCCGCGCGGAGCACGGCGCGGGCGAAAAACTCCGCCTGGCCCTGCGGCACCAGCGCGTAATCGGGCGCGGTGCAGGTCTGACCCGCGTTGAAGAATTTGCCGACAGCCACCGATTGCGCCGCCCGCGCGGTATCGAAATCCTCGGCGACGATCACCGGCGATTTGCCGCCCAACTCCAATGTTATCGGCACCAGATTCTCCGCCGCCGCCCGCATCACCTCGCGGCCCACATGGGTGGAGCCGGTGAACAGCAAATGGTCGAAGGGCAGGGCGCAGAAGGCGCGGCCCACCGCCACATCGCCTTGCACCACCAGCACCTCCTCCGGCGGAAAAACCTCGCCCAGCAGCCGCGCCAGCAGCGCGCCGGTGGCCGGCGTCAGCTCCGATGGTTTGATCATTGCCCGATTGCCGGCCGCCAGGATATCGACCAGCGGGCCCAGCGTCAGGAAGACCGGGTAATTCCACGGTGCCACCACACCCACCACGCCCAGCGGCTTATACTCCACCCGGTTCGCCGCCGGCTGGAATGTCATCCCCACCGCCCGCCGCTCAGGCCGCATCCAGCGTGGCAGATGCTTGCGGGCATGGGCGCTCGCGGCCAGGGTGGGCAATATCTCCGACATCAGCGTTTCCACCCGCGAGCGATTGCCGAAATCGGCATTGATCGCGGCAATGAACTGCGCCTGGTGCTGCGTCAGCAGGTTTTCCAGCCGCCGCAAATGGTCGCGCCTTTTGGCGGCACTCGGCATCGGCGCCAGGTCGAAAGCGCGCCGCTGGCGGTCCAGCGCGCCTTGCAGCTCAATCTCGACACTGCCGGCACGTCCAACCATCTGATCCATGGACTTTCTCCCAGCTGTCAGGTGTCAGCTTTCAGTCGTCAGACAAGCAGTCTACGCTGGCGGGCCTGGTCTGACGACTGAAAGCTGAGATCTGAGAGCTGAGAGCTGATCCAGACTTGACCTGAGCCGCCGGTGCACGCATTTAACGAGCTTTGCGGCTGCCCGTTGGGCGGCCCGTTCAGAGGTGCGTTATGGCTAAGTCGAACACTGTGCAGATCCGGCTCGTCTCGAGCGCGGATACCGGGTATTTCTACGTCACGAAAAAGAACGCCCGTACCAAGACGACGAAGATGGAATTCAAGAAATACGACCCGGTCGCCCGGAAGCATGTCGTGTTCAAGGAAGCCAAGATTAAATAATTCAGCCCGCCGGTTGATCCGGCTCTTGTGCTGTCTCGTAATTGTCACTGAAATGACTGCATTCTGACAGCAATCCTGCGCGCCTTTGCTGCGTTTGATGCGTCCGGAAACGCTTTCAGGGGGCAGCAAGCCGACGATGGATGCAGGTATCGAGACCGCGGGCGCATCCCGCCCGTTAGGCCAGGACATTGCGAATGCCGGCCTGTTTTTCCGTCGGTGGCTCGCCAACCCGCTGCAAATGGGCTCCATTGTCCCGTCATCTCCGGCATTGTGCAGGCGGGTCGTGGCCCATACCAAGGCCGCCGAGGATCAGATCGTCGTTGAGCTTGGCGCCGGCACAGGCGTGGTCAGCCGCGCACTGCTCGAGTCGGGGCTGAAGCCAGAACGGCTTTTCGTGGTGGAAATCGTGCCCGACATGGCCGACCACCTTCGGCAGGCCTTTCCGGGGATCAATGTGATCCAGGGCGATGCGCGCCGGCTGCCGCAGCTGATTCCGCAACATTATCATGGCCGCATCGGCACGGTGATTGTCGGCATTCCGCTGGTATTGCTGCCATTGGCCGAGCAGCGCCGCTTCATCGACGCAATCGAGGGGGTAGCCCCTGGCCTGGGCTTCATCCTCTATTCCTATTGCATCACCTCGCCCTTGCCGTGGAAGAAACACGGTCTCCGGCCGAAGCGCGAGGCCTGGACACCGATGAACATCCCCCCCGCCAGCGTCTGGCGCTATGTCCCCGAAGCAAAAGATCGGCAAACCTAGCGCACGGCGCTCATGGAGGCAGGAAAGGGCACCCGTGCGTTCACCGCGTTTACCCCCGAGTGTCACGAGCGAGCAACGCCGTGCGTAAAGCGCCCAGGTGCGTAGCCATGATGCGCCGCCTCCTGTTCCTATCCCGCCGGCAAGAGTGCGGCCCGGTAGGCTGATGGATGTTCTACCAGAAATTGCGCGGCCGCCATATCATCGTCACCACCCTCGCTGGCGGGGCACGCCGCCCTGATATCCAGCGCCTGCTCCACCGGCAAAGGCGGTCGCGCGGCGCGGGCGGCAGCGAGGGATTTGGCCATGTCCAGCTCGCCGCTCAAGAGATCGGAGAGCTCCGCCGCGTTCTTTTGCGCGCCCAGGCTGGTGCAGAGCTGCGGGATCACCCCCAATGACTGGATCGGCCAGCCGCGTGGCGCGAGCACCCTGCTCCAGGTAACAAACAGCTCACCACCATCGGGCAGCCTGGTAATGGTCTGCACCAGGCCCTTGCCAAGGGTGGCGCTGCCGATCACCACGCCACGGCTGAGATCGGCCAAAGCTGCCGCCATGATCTCGGCGGCACTCGCGGTGCGCCCATCCACCAGCACCATGATCGGCATACCATGGGTCAGGTCACCGCCATCGATGCGCCAATCATGGGTTGCCTCCGGGTCGCGCCCGGCGGTGCTGGCGATCACGCCGTGATCTGCCAGCAGCGCCACGGAAGTGACGGCCTGCCTGAGAAAACCGCCACGATTGCCGCGCAGATCGACCACCAGGGCAGCAGGGGGCGGCTTGGCCACCAGGCCCGCCTCGATCGCCTCGCTCAGCCGCTCCGCCGTGTTGTTCACAAAACTGGTGATCCGGATCACCAGCAAGGTGCCGACCCGCTCCGAAAACACCGTCTCAGGCGGCACATAGGCAAGGCTCAGGGTCAGGTCGCGCACCGCCCCATCCAGCCCCAGCACGCGCACGGTGACCGCAGTGCCTTCCGGGCCGGATAAAAGCTGCCGCGCAGCATCGAGCCGGCCATGCAGCCTTTGCCCCCGCACGGCGAGAATTCGGTCACCGACCCGCACACCGACCAGCTGGCCTGGCCCATCAGGCACCACATCCCGCACCACCACGCCATGGCCGTGCAGCATCAGCCCAAGCCCGGCGCCGGCATCGACCGATAATTTGGTGCGCTCGGCTTCCGCCGGCGCCGGCGGCTCGTAGCGGGAATACGGGTCCAGATGGTTGAACATCTCGTCGAAGAAGCTCTCGATCAGGCCCTGGGTGGCGGTGCCGCGCAGGCTGGCGGAAACCCCCCAGGCGGCGCTTTCCAGCTGTGCGGCGGCCGCACCCCAGGATGCCGCATCATCGGGCGGCGGTGCCGGGCGGATGAACACCACATGGCCGGCGCTGCTGAGCTGAAGCCGTTTTTCGACCAGATCGACACTCAGCGCCGGATCGAGCGCGGAAATGCCGTGCAGGCCCCACAAGGTGAGTGTTTCCGGGCTGACCGGATCGAGCACACGCGGTGCCGCGAATACCAGCGCCGCGGAAAACACTTTTGTGGCGAGTGGCAGATCGAAACTCTGGGTGTTTGGTGTCGCCGTCGCGCGCGCTGCGACTGCGCCAAGCAGAAGCAGAACCGCCACACCAGCGATCAGCGCTCGGATTTCGCTCTCCCGCGCCTGATCGATGGCGCGGTTGTTTTTTCCGCGCGCGGCGAGGTGGCCAGCGCGAAAATCAACCCGCCGGTCACCGGGCTGGCCTCCGCCAGGCGCACCGAAATATCCTGCGTCAGCCGGTAGGCCATCCTGCTTCTGCGGCCGATCAGGGATTGTGTGGCTTCGTCATGCATCCAGTAATCGTCAGGCAAAGATGAAAGCGGGATCAGCCCCGTCGCACCATTGCCATGCACTGTGACGAAAAGCCCGAACCGCGTCACGCCGGAAATGCGCGCTTGGAAGCTCGCGCCGATTTTGTCGGCCATGTAGGCAGATAAGTAACGGTCGATCGCCTCGCGCTCGGCGAGTGCGGCACGCCGTTCGGTAGCGGAAATATGTTCCGCCGTATCCTCAAAACCGGCGATTTCGGCATCCGGCAAGCCGCCGAGGCCGAGTTTCAGCCCGGCGATCAGCGCGCGATGCACCAGAAGGTCGGCGTAGCGGCGGATCGGGCTGGTGAAATGTGCATAGCGGGCAAGGCTCAATCCGAAATGGCCGATATTGTCCGGGTGATAGGCCGCCTGGCTCTGGCTCCGCAGCATCACTTCGTTAACCATTACGGCATGCTCGGTATCGGCCACTTTCTTCAGCACATTGTCCAGATCGCGCGGGCTGACCTGCGGGCCAGGCGCCAGCGAGATGCCAAGTGTGTTCAGGAAATTGCGCAAATTCGCCAGTTTCTCGTCCGATGGCGGTGCGTGCACGCGATACATGCAGGGCCGGCGGAGCCGCTCCAGTTCCTCCGCCGCGGCGACATTGGCGAGCACCATGAATTCCTCGATCAGCCGGTGGCTGTCGAGCCGCGGGCGCGGTGCGATGGAAGCGACCTTGCCTGCATCATCTAGGATCACCCGCCGTTCCGGCAGATCGAGATCGAGCGTGCCGCGTTTTTGCCGCGCCGACAGCAACGCCCGGAACGCCGCGTAGAGCGTGGGCAGAAGGCCGGTATCGAGGCCGAGCGACTCGCCGGCATCGAAGCCCTCCTGCACCTGTGTGTAGGTGAGGCGGGCGGCGCTGCGCATCAGACCGCGGCCGAAACGGTGCGCCGTCTTGCCGCCATCGGCGCCGATATGCATCTCGACGAACAGGCAGCCACGCTCCTCATCCGGGCGCAGGCTGCACCAGCCATTGGAGAGTTCTTCGGGCAGCATCGGCACGACGCGATCGGGAAAATAGCAGCTATTGCCGCGCAGCCTGGCATCGCGATCGAGCGCCGAATCGGGGCGCACGTAATGCGCCACATCGGCGATGGCGACGATCAGGCGAAACCCTTCGCCATCCGGTTCGGCATAGACGGCGTCATCGAAATCGCGCGCATCCTCGCCGTCGATGGTGATCAGTGGCGTGTCGCGCAGATCCTTGCGCTTGCCCAAGGCCACGGCACGGGCGCGCTTGGCTTGCGCAATCGCCTCTGGCGCGAAGACCGTCGGGATATCATGCGTATGGATGCACACCAGGCTGACCGAGCGGGCATCGCCGATATGGCCGAGGCGCTCGACAATCTGGGCCGGTTTCAGGCCGTAGCCATTGCCCGGCAGCGGCTCGGCGAGAACAATCTCGCCGTCTTCGGCGCCCATGGTCTCGCCGGCGGGGATTCGCCATTCGGCCTTGGCGCGCCGGTCGGTCGGCACCAGGCGGTCCGGTGGGCGAAACACCCCGAGCACCCGCGCCGGCGTGTCGTTCAGCCGCTTGAGGGTGCGGCCTTCATATTTGCCGCCACCGATGGGCTTGAGTCTGGCCAGCACGCGTTGACCCGGCGCCAGGGCCGGCTGGCCGCGCGGCTCGCGGGCCATGAAAATCCGCGGCGGCGGGCCGTCGCCCGGAAAACCCGCCTTGTCGTAGCCCGCCTTGTCGTAGATCGGGCGGGCGATCGGGTCGCCATCCGGGTCGGTGCCGGTGATCTGGACGATCATCGCATCCGGCAGACGGCCCGGTGGGGCGAAGCGCTTATGGCCGGCCGGCGCGATATCGCCCTTGCCTGAGAGGTCGCGCAGCAGGTCGCGCAAGGCGGCGCGATGCTCCGGGCCGAGTTTGAAGGCGCGGGCGATCTCGCGCTTGCCGACACGGCCGCCACTCTCGCGGATGAACTGGCGGATGGCCTCGCGTGAGGGCAGGGTGCCCGGCGGCGGCGCGTCCTCCGCTGCCGTCTGACGACGGCCGGATTTTCCCGCCTTTTTGGCGGGTTTCGGTCGGCGCATTACCCCGCCTTGCGGATAGGCGGCGCCTTGGCGGGGGTTTTCGCCACCTTCTTGGTGGATTTGGCCTTTGGCTTGGCTGCTGGTTTTGCCTTGACCACCGGCTTCGGTGTCTCCGCCACGGGCGCCGGTTTGGCAGCAGCTTTAGCGGCCGGCTTCTTGGCCGCCGCCTTGCCGTTGCGGCCCTTCGGCTTCAATTGCTTGCCCCGCTCGGCGAGCAGTTTCAGCGATTCCTCCAGGGTCACCTCGTCCATCATCACGCCCTTGGGCAGGTTCGCGACCGTCTGGCCATGTTGCAGATAGGGGCCGAACCGGCCCTTGCGGACCTGGATATCCGCCTTGTCCTTCGGATGCTGGCCCACCACCCGCACGCTGGCGAGTTTGCGGCCGATCACGTCCACGGCGCGGTTCAGCCCGATCGACAGGATGTCGTCGTCCTTGTCGAGCGAGCCGAAAATGCTGCCCATCTTGATATAGGGGCCGAAACGGCCGAGCCCGGCATGCATCGGCTGACCTGTCTCAGGATGCGTGCCGACCAGGCGCGGCAGGGAGAGCAGCCCGACCGCCTGGTCCAAGGTAATGGTGTCACCCTCCATCCCCTTGGGCAGCGAGGTACGCCGCGGCTTGGCCTTCTTGTCCAGCGGATCCGGCTCGCCCTGCTGGACATAGAGCCCGTAGGGACCGCGCCGTACCGTCACGTCCTCCGACGTATCCGGGTGCTGGCCGAGGGTGCGCATGCCCTCCTTCAGTACCTCCGCATCGCCCTCGCCGCCCTCGATCGCCAGGCGGCGGGTGAACTGGCATTCGGGGTAGTTGGAGCAGCCGATAAAACTGCCATAGCGGCCGAGTTTCAGCCCAAGCCGGCCCTTCTGGCAGGCCGGGCAAACCCGTGGATCGCTGCCATCCTCCTTGGGCGGGAAGAAATGCGGGCCGAGATCACGGTCCAGCGCATCCACCACATCGGAGATTTTCAGCTCGCGTGTCTGCTCGATCGCCTTGGAAAAATCGTCCCAGAAGGCCCGCATCAGCGCGTGCCAATCGAGCCGTCCATCGGAGACATCATCCAGCTTCTCTTCGAGGCCGGCGGTGAAATCAGGATCGACATAGCGTTCGAAAAAACTGGTCAGGAAGGCGGTGACCAGGCGGCCGCGATCCTCCGGGATGAAGCGGCGGGCCTCCAGCCGTACATAGTTTCGGTCGCGCAACACGGTCAGGATCGAGGCATAGGTGGAGGGCCGGCCGATGCCCAGCTCCTCCATCTTCTTCACCAGGCTCGCCTCGGAATAGCGTGGCGGCGGCTGGGTGAAATGCTGGTCGGCGGCGACGTTCTCGCGCTTCAGCGGATCGCGCTCGGCCATCGGCGGCAGCATGCGGCTATCGTCGTCCTCGTCCTCGTCGGTCCCCTCCCGATAGAGCTTCAAAAACCCATCGAAGGCGATGATCGAGCCATTGGCGCGCAATCTGGTGCCGCCACTGGCGACATCCACAGCCACCTGGTCCAGCTCGGCCGACTGCATCTGGCTGGCGACGGCACGCTTCCAGATCAGCTCATAGAGTCGCGTCTGGTCCGGGTTCAAATAGCTCGCGACGCTTTGCGGCGTGCGGCTGACATCGGTGGGGCGCACGGCCTCATGCGCTTCCTGGGCGTTCTTCGCCTTGCTGACATATTCGCGCGGCGCGGCGGGCACGTAGCTGCGGCCGAATACCTCGCCGACATGGGCGCGGATGGAGTCGATGGCCTCGCGCGCCATCTGCACGCCATCGGTGCGCATATAGGTGATCAGGCCAGTGGTCTCGCCGTGCAGCTCAACCCCCTCATAGAGCTGCTGCGCGGTGCGCATCGCCGCCTGGGCGCCCATGCCGAGCTTGCGGCTGGCCTCCTGCTGCAAGGTGGAGGTGGTGAAGGGGGCAGGCGGGTTGCGCTTGACCCGGCGGCGCTCCACCGAAGCGACAGAGAACGATCCCGCCTCCACCGCTGCCTTGGCGCGGTTGGCCAGGGCGGCGGTGTTCAGGTCGAACTGGTCGAGCTTTTTGCCGTCCAGATGCGACAATTTGGCGGTAAAGGGCGCGCCGGCCGGGGTGAGGAAATGCGCTTCCACCGTCCAGTATTCACGCGGACGGAAAATTTCGATCTCGGCCTCGCGCTCGCAGATCAGCCGCAGAGCCACCGATTGCACCCGTCCGGCGCTGCGGCTGCCCGGCAGCTTGCGCCACAGCACGGGAGAGAGGGTGAAGCCGACCAGATAATCCAGCGCGCGGCGGGCCAGATAGGCCTCGATCAGCGGCATATCCAGCGCACGGGGCTGCTTCATCGCCCGCTGCACGGCGGTCTTGGTGATTTCGTTGAAGGTGATCCGCTGGACGTCGACGCCCTTCAGGGCGCGCTTGTCCTCCAGCATGGCGCGGACATGCCAGGAAATGGCCTCGCCCTCGCGATCAGGGTCGGTGGCCAGATAAAGAGTGTGGGCGCCCTTCAGCGCCTTGACGATGGCCGCAACCTGCCGGTTGCCGCGCTCATCGGCCTCCCAATCCATGGCGAAGTTCTCGTCCGGCCGGACCGAGCCATCCTTCGGCGGCAGGTCCCGCACATGGCCGAAACTGGCCAGAACGGTGAACTTGTCGCCTAGGTATTTGTTTATGGTCTTTGCCTTGGCGGGCGATTCTACGACGACGACGTCTGTCATTTTGGTCCTGAAGTCGAATAGCCTTCGATCGGCCTAACCTGCGCTTAGGGCCCGTTCGACATTAACCGAATCGGGTTAGGGGTCGAACGGGCCCTAAGCCCTTGTGTGAAGCGGCATCTTTGCCGGCGTGCCGACGCACTCATTTGCCGACGATGCCTTAGGGAGGCAAGGCGCGAAAAGTCAAGGCAAGGCTGCTGGTGACATGGGCGCGGCGGCCGTGACCGGGCGCTGGTTTATGGTCCCACCATGAAGGCGCATCGCCCATATGCGTGCGTCAGGCGGCGGGGCAAAACGCCGCGTGGCCGAGCGTGTTCAGCACCTTGACCGCTTTGTTATCAAAGCTCGCAAAGCTGGTGCCACCAAGCGATCGCCCCTGATGCGCTATCGCCCCATCGGCGAAATCACCGCCCAGCGCCAGCAACGCCAGCCCTGCCTCAACGGCGGGACGGTCGGTAAATACGGTTGCACTCAACAGCAAGTTCTCTATGGCCTGCCCGATCTGTGGCCCGGTATAACGGCCGCCCGCACCCAGCACCCAAGCCAACTCGCAAAATACCGCGACCGGAACGGCGATCAGCGTCGCCTCTGCCAGCAGCTTTCTGGCGAGCTGTGTTTGCGTCGGATCATCGTTCAGGGCCGCCCGAACCAACAGGTTGGTATCGGCGGTGATCTTCAAAGCTCGCCAGCCCAGCCGCGCGCGATAATCCGGTTGATCTCTTCGATACTCAGGACCCGTTCGAGATTAACCGAATCGGGTTACGGGGTCGAACGGGCCCTTAGCCTTTGTTTGAAGCGGCATCTTTGTCGGCGTGCCGACGCACTTATGTGCCGACGATGCCTCAGCGTCGGTCCTTCATATGGCGGAAGGCACTCGAAAAAATCCTGGATGGTACCGGATGGGGCAGGGCGGATCTCAATGGCCCCGCCCGGCTTCAGGTCCACGGCGACACGTTGCCCGGGCCGCACACCCAAATGTGCCAGTGTCGCTTGCTTGAGGGTCATCTGGCCCTTGGCCGACGCGGTGAGATAATTCGACATCGCCAAAAGTAAGGCATTGTTGCCTTACTTTCAACCTCACTCTACCGAATCGCCATCGGCGCCATCAGCCCGCCATGCAGCCACAGCGCATTGAAGCCCCGTGGCAGACCATAGGGCGAGCCGGCGCCGAGGCTGCGGGCATAGATCTCGCCGTAATTGCCGGTAGTGGCTAGCGCATGCACTGCCCAATCCTTCGGCAGACCGAGTGCCTGGCCCGCCGCCCAGTCCACACCCAGCAGCCGGTCGTCCACCGGGTCGTCGCCTGGCTTGAACCCGTGCACATTGGCGCGTGTCACCCCGCTCGCCTCTGCCTGGATCAGCGCATAGATCGTCCAGTCGACAATTGCCGCCCAGCGCGCATCGCCCTCGGCGGTGGCGGCGGCGACCGGATCGAGGGCGAGCGTATCCGGCAGCAGCGCCAAATCCTTTGCCGCCGCAGGGTAGCTGGCGCGGGTCTGAGCGAGTTTGGACAAGTCCCCGGCAATCGCATCGCAATGGCCCCCGATCAGGCCATCCTCCATTTCACCCTGTTCCTGAAACGGAAATGGCAGCAGCTTGATGCCGCGGTCGATCAGCCGCGCCTGAACCAGGCGATCGAGATCGGTATCCTGCTCGTAGCAGAGTTTCTTGCCAGCAAGCCCCTGCAACGTATCGATATGCGACGCGCGCCGTACCAGCACGCCGACGGCATCGTAGAAGACCGGCGCACTGAACCTGATGCCGTTCCGCAGTGCCGCGGTAGCGCTGGGCGAGACGCCGACGATCAGATCGACCTTGCCTTTTGCCAAGCCCTGTTCGGCATCCGCCTCGACCGCGTAGGCGGTGGTGATCACCGCCGGCCGTTCCCCCAACGCCGCCGCCGCTACCGCGCCGCATATCTCGTGGCCGAGTGCGGCCAGCGAGCCGTGCAGGTCGTCCTTGTTCCAGTCTTCCGCTTCGGCAACCACCCCGCAGCGGAGATGGCCGGCGGCTCTTACCTTACCCAGCGTATCGGCCGCCTGCGCAGTCGTGGCGGCAAGACAAAACGCCAAAACAACAAACTTCACGTTCATCCATCTCACACAAACTAAAAAACGCAGGGCGGAAAGGCGAAGCGCCTTCCGCCTTGCCCAAACCTGGCAAATCGTGTCTCGCCGATTCAGCAAGCCCCATAGCCCGGATGAAATCCGGGTCTAGCGCAGGGCAAAAAAGGCGGCACGCGCAAACCGTGCCGCCCCGTAAGCTGCCCCAGCCTAGCCGGGCCAGTTGCCGGTCGATGTC
>Ga0116227_10013670_pt1 | contig 12657 bp, 9 predicted proteins | sample S1TSphgellanicum_FD_89693 | JGI IMG/M metagenome (GOLD analysis project Ga0116227, IMG submission 89693) | Host-associated microbial communities from peat moss isolated from Minnesota, USA - S1T2_Fb - Sphagnum magellanicum MG | ecosystem: Host-associated > Plants > Peat moss > Unclassified... | reverse complement strand
TGACTTGGCGCCCTGTAATGCCCCTTGGGGGGGGTAAGGACCTTAACCGGGTTTGTCGGGCCGTTTTTCCCCCCCCCCCCCCCCAGCTTCTTCTCCACCAGCTTTCTGACAAGGAGCCGTTGCAGAACAGCGATGGCCGAATCCGGGCATCGGCAGTCGCACACTATGCGAGCAGTTTTGTTTGCTGCTGCCGGCATCATTCTTCTGCCTTCCGTAAACTACTAAACTGCTGCCATTGCTGTGTTTTTAATCTTGCTTTTTTGGGCTTTTCCTTTGGGTTCTCTCGGTTTGGATTTCTGGATTTCCGGAAGAAAAAAATTCTTGAAAGGCCTTTCGGTTTCCTTGCCTGGCTCTTTCGGTTCGTGGGGATTGCTTGCTGCTGTTGGGACGTTTTCATGCGGTTTTCTGTGTTTGGAGTGGTACCGCAATCTGGAGAAAGTCGAGAAAGCAAGGCGCGGAGTGTGGTGTGTTTTCACGAAGACAGTTCAGCCGTGGATTCTCTCTCTGTCCCTCTGTCTTCTTCGCCTTTGAAGTTCTAAAAAAATTCTCTCATTATTTGTCAGTTTTGTTTTTTTGTTTTTGGCTTTTATGATAGAATTCTTGCATTTCCCGTAGTCTTCACTTCTTGTCACCTTGTTGTTTGGTGGCGTTTTGGGTTCACCAGAGCGGGAATCCTCCACGGAAAAAAAAGGAAGAGTAGGGCATGTTAAAAAGGGAAACTGGAAGACAAAGAGGAGAATTAGGGAGAGTGGAGGAGGGGGCACTTCCCGTGAGGAAGTTTTGAGAGGGAAGCGGAACAGTGGGCAGGTTGGTATGGGCTGGGATTGATAGAATCCGCTGCTCCTCCACAGGTTATGGCCTTGCCCAAAATCGCCTCTCACCCCAACAATTGATTTCTCTGAGAAAGATATTCATCTACTTGAATGCATCTATGTTAGCTAATGGGGCTCACAGAGCTTACTACAATGCCTGGAAGTTGCTGGATGTTCCAATGATGTGCCAACATGGTCCAAACCAAAGAGGGTCACTGAAGCTGAAGTGGGGAAGCTCAAAAATGGAAGAAGAAGCAGAGAGTTGGGCTCAAGGGTGATTTGAGCACCCTTTCTGGATTGCAAGATTTTAGGGCATATGGATCTCATGGAGGAGAGTGGTGTAGAAAGGGAGAATGGGGTACAAGGCCGAGGGGGACTAGCAGCCACCACAGCCCGAACACTCAATTTGCCAGCAGGAATGTCAAGAGACAGTTTGCAGCTAGAATCTGTAGCTAGAAGGTTATGGAGAGGACCTGGATCTCCAATGAAGCAGAACCTAAGCAACATTGGAACAAGCAGCACATCATCCCCTGTAAGGACCTCATACAGTGACCGGTTTATCCCGAGCCGTTCAAGCTCTAATTTGACAGGTTTTGCCCTCTTGGACAGATCCCCATCAGGTGCTAACATTGCACAAGCAAATGATAACAGGGAAGACAGTGCAGCAGCATATTCACTCTTACTCCGGTCAGAGCTTTTTGGAACAGAAGCATCATCACCAGCAACCCCAGATAAGGCAATGGGATTGGCTGCTCGAGATCCCATCCGCTCCCCTATCAGCCCCACCAATAGAAATCTTTTTAGGTTCAAGAGTGATCACCAGGTGCGGGGGTCAAGTTCAAGGCCAGAAAGTCCATACTCTCTTTCCCCTGGAGTATTGGATGCCACTCTCACTAGCACTACAATGAGCCCCAGGAAAGCACCTCGAAAGATTGCGAGGTCTCCGTACAAAGTACTGGATGCACCAGCCCTGCAGGATGATTTTTACCTTAATCTTGTCGATTGGTCATCACACAATGTGTTGGCTGTGGGGTTAGGGACTTGTGTCTACCTCTGGAGTGCTTGCACTAGCAAGGTCACAAAGCTTTGTGATTTGGGTCTTGCTGACAGTGTCTGCTCTGTAGGTTGGACTCAACGGGGAACCTACCTTGCTGTTGGGACCAACCTGGGCGAGGTTCAGCTGTGGGATGCAACCCAGTGTAGGAAGGTGCGGACAATGAGTGGCCATCGAACTCGTGTGGGAACCTTGGCATGGAGCTCTCACATCCTCTCTTCTGGCAGTCGTGATCGGAACATTTTGCAGCGAGATGTGCGTGTTCAAGAGGATTTTGTCAGCAAGCTGGTGGGTCATAAATCAGAGGTTTGCGGCCTAAAGTGGTCATATGATGACAGGGAGCTTGCTTCAGGGGGCAACGATAACCAGCTTTTTGTGTGGAATCAGCAGTCTACACAACCTGTTGTGAAGTTCAGCGAACACAATGCAGCTGTCAAGGCCATAGCTTGGTCACCACATCAGCATGGGTTGCTAGCCTCTGGAGGTGGGACGGCTGATCGATGTATCAGATTTTGGAACACGGCAACCAACACTCCTTTGAACTGCTATGATACAGGAAGCCAGGTATGCAATCTTGTGTGGTCTAAGAATGTGAATGAACTAGTCTCCACACATGGGTACTCTCAGAATCAGATTATTGTTTGGCGTTACCCGGCAATGTCAAAGCTAGCAACTTTGACTGGCCATACCATGAGGGTTTTGTATCTTGCAATTTCTCCGGATGGCCAAACAATAGTCACAGGAGCAGGTGATGAAACCTTGCGATTTTGGAATGTGTTTCCATCTCCCAAGTCACAGAGTACAGTGCGAGACACAGGGGTTTGGTCATTGGGTCGAACCCATATACGATGAAGACCCTCTAGAAATGTCAGGGCCTTTCCAGTTCCCCAGTTCAGTAGACTTATGTGGCTTCTGGTGTCGCGTACCATGAGGCTTCAGTAATTTAACACTAGGGTTAGGTGAGCCACATTTATGGCAGGTCTGAAGAAACAACATATCTGTTGGTGCTTCCTATGAGATTGCAGTACTGGACATGGCTGGTGTGTTAGTGATAAAAATTGCTGGTTTGTCCTCAGGATGCGGTCTTGAAAAGCACAAAGCTATTGTGTGTTGTCAGGGTAGACAAAGGCACAAGATGCCATATGTTCACACCCCTTGAATATTCCCAACTCTCAATGGAAAAAGAAGGATAATGGCAATGTGCTGATCTACAGGAAAAACACATTTTCTTCTGTATTATGAGCATATCAGTTCCTGTTTTAGGCTGGTTTGAATCTGGATGAGATGTCAGGCATTGTGCATACTATGAGAATCTATTTTTTGTGTAGCTGATCCTCTCTTACAATGACTTTTTGGAGAAACAATAGAGTAAATCTTTCATATGTCCATGTGCAGATAAATTTCTTATCAGTCTGATCAAAATCTGGGCTCTGGTCTTTTTGTGTTTGTGTTTCTTTTGAGCATCCATGTTGACTTCTTTTGTGCTACAAACTGAAACATATAGTGTGTCATATTGCGTCTCTGTTGTAGTGTAATACATGCCATGGTATCAAAATGCATAGGTTGGAACAATTTTTCAAAGTCTGGCACCACTTGGGAAGGGCTTCATACTCAAAATTATGCAAGGTGTTGGGAGGATCTTTACGATTTATATTTTATGCAATTCAGGAACTGGGACTCTTGGGCTAGTTCAGGTCGTACAAAGTACCTGCTTGGAAATAGGCCACAGGTGCCATTCGGCCTCAAAATGAATTAAGAATACTTGGACTGGAATTTTGTGCTTTTTGGAATTTGACATTGCAAATTTTTTTGACTTCATTAACCGCCATCACTCGGTAAATATCCTCAAAACTAAGAAGACCAACGTCTAATGGACCTAATTTACAAGATATTTAATGCCAGTCTCGTAGGAGGTGATACATTAAGTCAATCTGAGATCCAAAACAAAATTGATAAGGGAGTTATGGGTACTGCCTGTCATTCAGATTGGAAGCTTTTCCCTTGATGAGAATAGGCAACAAGTGCCAAAACCTTGACAAGCTATCAGATCATTGGATCGTAAATGCATGCTGTCAGATGACAACACTCTATTAATCAGAATTTTTGTTGTGAGTATCAAACTAAAAGTTGTAGTTGTGGTACAATTGTAACCCCAGTTATGAGTGTTCAAAATGTTGCAAAGTCCTCCAGTTTCAAACCTGGAATTTCCCCCAGTCCTGGAGGATGTGAAGTGTCAACATCACAAGTGGCTTAGGAGCTCAACAACACAGCACAATGTTCCCAAAGGGCTGGACAATGAGTCTCCACATTGCAGAGCTTGCAATAGTGTGAATACTAGTGTGGTATGCTCATGAGGGAATGAACAGGAAAGTCCAACAATGGTTCAATGTGTAATGGCTGTTAGCCAGGATGAATTTGGGACGAACCTGCATTTTTTTGGGGGTGAAATTTGGCAATCTGGTGAATTTCTTTTGGACAAATTCAGTGCAATTTCAACCAAATTTGCTGTTTTTTAGGGGCAGAATTCATCAAATTTTCAATCTCACAGAAATTGAAAAAATATCCCTGAATTCTCTTCTTGCCTCTTTGAGTGAGGATTCTATCAAGCTGCATTTGGCCCAGGAAAATGTTAAATTGAGACTTGGAGACCCGGATTGTGTCTTAAGAGGGGGGGTTAGAATAAAGATCAGAAACAATCTAAAAGAATTACCCCAACATCATATGTGCACATTATTGCCTTTTTTTCCCTTGTAAAGCCCAGGCTCAATCCATCTTTTTCTCAAAAAAGATCAATGATGCCCAGACACACTTTGAACCCCTCTTGTCCATGTTTTGGGCTTGCCATGGATAACAGGACCCAAACTGTGTATGGGCACCACCAAAATGTGTACACCACCAAACACCATAACATTGTACTTGCCCATAGTTGTTACTGCAGTCAGTACAAGAGTACTGCTGCAATTTTTTCCCCTTAGTCTGCCTGTTGCCCCATTTGTTTTCACCTTGGCATTCCCAGACATGTTTTGGTCATGTGACAGGTGCTAGGGGTGTGTAACATACTACTTGGTGTGTTGTGAGACCCTTGGTACTCATAACATGGGAGGTCATGGGTGCAGAACATGACAAGGTGAAAAAAACGGGGCAAAGGGCAGTCAAGGGAAAAAAAAGCACACAGTACTTTTTTAATTGCCTACAATAACAACTATGTGCACATATAATGTTCGGGAAATTAAGGGTTTTTAGTTTTTACCATGGTATGAGTGTAGGTGCAGGTTCACACCCAAAGGGGTAAGGGCTCTCCCTTTTATGGCCACGTTCAGGTTCAGACTTCAGACAAAATCATGAGAGATGATGTAACTCTATAACATGGTTAAAGAACTTGAATACAAAATGAATTTGGTTAAAAAAGAAGCCTAGGAATGCCAAATGAATTTGATTATTGAAAAAGAGCCTACAGACTACACCCAGCTAGGTCTCCAGCTATCACCCACAAACTGGTTCCACTAGCAGCCTAGAGAGTAAAGCTAGGTTTACAACTGTCTTCCACAAAGGGATTCCCAGAGTAAGTTAAAATTGTATTCCAATTTCCAAATCCTGATAAGTAGGCTAGATGCCAAGTCTCCTCTCAACAACCCCGGGAGAAAGGAAATGTCTTAAAAAGAAAGGAAGATATTTAGTTTGTCCAACTAAGTGTGACTGAGTGTCCTCTCTTATATCCACACTGTTTTAGGTGATTGGAGTATTTTGGTTTGCAATATAGGAAGAAACAGATAGCTTGACTTATTGATAATGAATTGGCCCCACTATAGTGCCCACTTATAATAATTGGTCCATGAGTTACCACAAGTTTGCCTCTTCTTTGATGGTTTGGGTGCATATGACATCATACCATTTGACAATTAGATCATATGGAATTGCAAAGATTGTTGTCACTTGGTCACTTTACACATTGAAAATTTTCTTGAAACTACACATTTTTTAAACAAATTAAATAACTGTTTAGGTGGCCTTTGTGAAGGAAGACATTTGCAAGTTGCCTCCAAGAAACCATACTGGTGATTCAATTTTTGTTTCCTGTAAGGTTAAATACTCATAGCAAAAGAGAACATTCAAAGTGAAAGGTCCATTTCGGGCTTCATAAAGCCACATCTCACCCAAAACAAGGCAAGAATTTCCAACATAAAAATAAAATAAAATATAGTAGTTGTCAAAAACACATAAATTTAGGTTTTCAATTTCAGTTGATCAATTCCAGATGACAATTTTAAGCAAGGGAGCAAGAGAATATGATCTACACACACTGCAAAAACTCTATATTCTTTCCCAAATGTTTTCACCTTATACTCGACATGTTCTCTGTGAGCAAAGTCACAAAGCAGGAATATTCATTGTGCAAATGGAAATTTATAAACAGGAAAAAGATCATACAGATTCACACGAGGTCCAAATATTTCAAAGTGAACATTTGTCCACAATAAATAGGCATGCATGGGATGTGCAATTTTTTTACTATGTTTGTATACCCTGAAGGATCTTCTTCCTTTCTTAGGGTTTAGGGTACAAAGGAAAAAAATTTGCCGTGATGTTGTCTTCAAACTGTGCTGGGTAATGGCCATAATCTCTACCAAATACCATGAATGGAAATGAATCTTTGAGTATTTTATTCAGAGGAAAACTTTGGATACTTGTTTTAAAGCACCTCAAAAAAACTAAATCAATTTTCAGTCTCAATTGAAACAAAAAAAACACACAGCACAAGTAATTTGCCAGAACTTTGTCTGGTAGTATGCTGAGGAGGTTGTTGCAAAGGTTGAAAGTTGAAATTGTATTCACAAATGTTAGGGTTTGTTCAACCCTCAGTGAATTCAGAGAATCATGTGTTAAAAGAGCTCCTAAAAGCTCCAAACTTTTGTTGAAAGTTCATTGCAATTTGCATGTCTTTTGCATGTGGCAGCCACATGCAAAAGACATGCAAAAGCCATACAACATTTAGGTACGTGTTCACTAAGGCAGCTCTTAAAAACAATTCAAGGGACGAATTTGAACAATCTTATTGACCACAAAGGGGTTTTTTTTCACCCCAAACCACAAGCCTATTCCACAGACCTTGTATATTTGTGTCTATATTTTCTAGACTAAAACTACAACCCTTGTCTGTATGTATACAGACAGGGTTGAAAAAATTGGTAGGTAAAAAAAATTGAGATGATTGTGTACACTCTACTTCTCTGAGGTTTCCAAATTTCTTGCTTCTGCAGCCTCTTGTGGGCATATGCACTGACACAGGCCTTCTCCAGCCTCAGCTTCTTGCACAGAACTCTCAACTGCGAACTTTCAAAAGTTCAAGTCTTTCAAGTGGCCACTCAATAACCTTCCAGCTAGCAATCTTGGAAAGCACGTCTCGAAAAATCTGCTCTCCTGAACATGAATTGGACATGTCCCCAATGCCAGATCATAACAAAGAGGCGTAATTTGGTTCTGACCAGAATGCAGGAGGATCGGTAGAATCATCAGCTGAGAGTTGAGGATTGAAGACCTGAGATTCTTCAAAATCAGGGAGAGGAGGAAGATCTACAAAAAGCATGTCCTCTAGTTCCCTGATCATTTCAGAATCCCAGATGCTTAAATCCACTTCACTGTTTTGCTCCTCTTGCTGCAGGTGGGCAGGTGGCGATGACTCGTCAGTGTATCCGATATCGTCAAGCTTCACCGAAGTCGCTAACTCTTGCTGAACAAACGGTCCTGATTCTCCAGTACAATATGATCCGATATTTTCAAGTTTCACCGGAGCTGTTGCAGCCGCTTTACCCAAAATAGAGATCTCCTCGCCGGCCCGAGACGTTGGACCTATGGATCCTTGAGACTCGGCTTCTGAAACCCTAATTGGCGCAGACCCATATCCAATGTGATTGAGCTGCGCGCCAAGTGAGACAGCAACGGGTTTGGCCATCGAGAATGGAGTGCACGGCTCCGCCGCTGCAGCGGCAGCCGCAGCTTGGATATCTTTGGGAGAATCGCACTTGGGGAGCGCGAGGGAGGGAGAGTTGGGGAAATTCATTGGCGCCGATGGACCTCTCAAGCAAACGACAGCAGCATCGTAAGCACGTGCCGCCATCTCTGCCGTGGGAAATGAGCCGAGCCAAATCTTGGACCTCTTATTAGGCTCTCTGATCTCCGATACCCATTTCCCCCACTGCCTCATGCGCACTCCCCTGTAGGGCGAAGACGAAGAAGATTTGGGACTCGCGGCTGCTCTAGCGATCATATTGCCAGCATGCTTGTTAACTCCTTCCAGCTCCTTCTTCACAGGCCCCAGTAGTTTCGCCCTACGGCTACTCGCTGCTGCTGCTTGCGTCCTTTGCTTCTCGACCATCTACTAAGCTTTTCCTCTCCCCGAGCGACTCACAAAACTCGAAAACTATCACCCTGGTACCCGGCGAGCACGTCAAAGCGCTCAAAGCTTCGCTTCACCACCCCCACTTCTCCTCTTTCACTACACTTGAAAAAGCCTAAAACCTCACGAAATTCAATTCTCGCTGAGAAAAACCCAAATCTATACAAGAAAGAAATCTCAAAAATAAGATACTTGAATCACAAGCAAAATCCACGAATCGGATTCCTCTGCAAAAACATGTAAAGAAAAGATAAAAGATAAAAAATAAACAAACCCTTCTAGCACGCAACTTCTGGAAGCTTCCAGAACTGTATCTGTCTGGAAATCGACGTCGACAACTACAAACAACGATGATGAGAGAAAAGAATGTGGCACACGAAAGCACGAAACCGCAAATGAGGCTACAAGTCTGAGTCGTTGCCTGTATTTATAGTCGACGAACGAGAGAAGATGGAAAGGAAGCTTACGCGGGATGTCCACAGTGCGGCAGCTGTCGCAGAAGAGCGGGTATGTGTTCGCTGCTGAAGAATGCGCGCTTGACACTCCTCTCCTTATACGCGTATTTATACGTGTATGCGATACGCCCACTCGGTATGTGTATTATACGCTATCCTACCCTCTTGTGCGTTGACGCGTGTACCGCCCCTTCAACGTACCTTTGCCTTCCTACCTATCTGGAAAATCCATTTGCACTGGGAATAATGTACGTACCTACTCCTCACTAGGTAGGCTACAAGGGGTTTTTTTTTCAAATTCCGCAAGTAGGTCCAATGGCGAGGATCCCCAGCATTAATTGGCAATAAATGGCGACTGTCCTTCCTACGTGGGCTGTGGCATTTTTACAAAAGTGCTGTTATAAGTGGCGACCTAGGAAGTGCCTTGGTCTAGTTGTGGCTAATTTAATTATTTTATTTCAAAACTGGCGAAACAAATCCATGAAAATCACAAAAGTTTCGTGTTTTTTTTTTTTTCATTTTCTGAGAAACAAATCGTCAAGCTGCGAATTCGCCAGGGGAAAAAAAAAACATTGCTCCCCACCATGCCAACTTCGAAACTAACTATTATTATTTTTTAAAAATTTTAATTCTCCAAAAGAAAATTTCAAATAACAAAACATTGTGACGAAAAATTATTGAATCTTCAAAAATACTCAAAAATATCAAAATGAAAATTTAAAAAATAAATAATTATTCAACAGACACAAGCTGCCAAGGTTCTGGGGGTATTATAAACTTTTCATTTACCCTATTTTGATGTGTTTATTGTGTTGGCTGTACTTATAAGGAGGAGACGATACCGTCTCAGCAGTAACTAATTATAAGGAAAAAATTCAGTGACTAAAAAACAAAAAAGGTTTATTGTCAAAATCTTGAAAATGTGTTTTTAATATTTTGATCAAAATAAGATACTTTGGCTATCAAATGACTGTGAAATAATAATACCTTTACCAAATGTATATTTAAAAATTTTTGACTTTGTCAAATTTTAAATAATATAATTAAATACTCGGCAAAAAAAGTGCCAAATCTGAAGGTCTAACTAAGGTACTTACTGAAGGAATATGATCTAGTTTTTCTTTTCGGACTCAAAATTTGAGGAAGGTTCACAAGGTGTTACTCTGAGTTCATTTTTGAGAAATTTATTGATCATTTGCTAGTTTTTTAACTGTTCCTGCTGGTTTGAAGGTTGAAGGGGTAGGGCCATTATGTGATGAGCAGCTAGTTTCTTTTTCCTTCTCCTTTTGTGTGTTACCTATGGATGTGTCTGATTTTCCTTTTATCGGTCTTCCCTACCAAGGCAAAGATATTTGTGTTTAGATTCATTATAGAATATAGTAGCTTAAGGGATTTTGGCCCCTAGCTAAAATAGCATGGTCTATTTCTATATCAGGATTTTTGAAAGATTATATTTTGGCTTGTGTTGAAACTTGAGATTAGTTATAGAGTTATAATATCTTGAAGGATTTTGATTTTTTTCAGCAGATTTTTTGAAGATTATGTTTTTTGCATGGTGAAATACTTGAGATTCCATAATTCTTCATTTGCCTTAAGATACTTTTTTATGTAAGTGGCAAGGCCACAGTGTGACACACCCCTTGTTTATATGGGCGAAACCTAGAACCATCTTCTTCTTTTTGTTTCTAATATTATTTGCCCTCTTTTTCAATGTTTATCTGGCTCGAAATTTGGATCAGGGTTTTGCTTTCAATCTTTTGATATCAAGAAATTAGTGAATTTTCCCCCATAAAATTAGCAAAATTAGTCAAATGTGCAAAATTTTCCCAATTTTTTGTCCCCAAAAAATCACTGGTCTCGATGCTCACGTGGAGGTGTCCAGGCACATGAGTAGTGGCACGTTGGTCACATCTGAACCGTACGTGCAAGGTACAAGACATACAAGGTTTTCTGAAAGTGTGTGGAAAAGAAATAAATGAAAAGAAAAAGAAAGAAAGTGCACAGAAACTACTCTGACTACCTCATTTGGTTCATTATCCTATGACGTGGAAGGGGGCCAAATGGCGACAACAATGCTTGGACAGCTTTTTCGTGGGCTTCATTGACACGTGTCACAGAGTCTTTAGATTTACAACAGCCTTATTCACACTTGATGAGCTTTTGTACCAGTTGGCTCCATCTCATTGGCCTATTAAGGAGCCCACTGGCCTTTTTGCGCCACACCATGGAAAATGGAGTTGACTGCCAATAAAAGAAAGAGTGGAAAAAGAGTTTAAGGAGTTGGCTTCTTAGATACAAACAAAATCATATCAAATCCAAGTTTATCCAACTTTTGTGTCCAGAAACAGACAAAAGGCACACATGTGAACAGGACACAATAATAAAGTTATCCACGAAGTCACTCTTGTCTTTAGGCCCTAGTTCCAACCTCTAATCCCCGTTTCCTCCCCAATTCGAGGGCAGGTGTAAAATGAGCGAAAAATTGTACCATTTCACGATTCGCAGGATCTCATTCTGACAAGGGTATGAAGGATATCAGCAGCAGTTAATACGTAGGACAAGCAAATCCAAAACTAGGGGGTAAAACTCCTGTGAGGCCGAATTTAGGTGAGAAAACTAATTTGGTCCCCTGTTTTGTTCATGTCTACTGTTTTCATCCTGACTTCTCATTCCATCTCCACTTTGGGCGAAACTGTTGCTCAATAGCCCCACTGATACCTCTATTATATATCACTAGCCAGCTCTTTCCAGCCTGCTTTTTTCATACATACTTCACATGAATTGTACAGCAGGATTGACACTCTTGAAGCTTTTGTATACTTTGATTGTAAAGCATGATGATGAATCATGAAGCTTTTTAGCTGTTGGATCTGTCTTGTAATGAAAATCACAGTTGCTGCTGTGTCCTGCTGACGCAGGGATTAAATAATAAAATGCCAAGCAATATTGTTAGAAACAACTGAACTCATCATCATCAACTTTAACCTGCCAGATGTCTAACAAAACAGTTTTGCAAAGCTGATTCTTCACACATTACACCTGTAGGAGGAATCATCTGCAAGAGCAGCAGGCAGTGGCGGCAGCAGCTGCCTCTAAAGGTGGAAAAGAAACAATTTTCATGTTTGCTGTATTTTGACTTTTGGAACTGTGCTTTGAAAACAGATGCCTTTTCAAAGGTGCAGTAGTAGGAAGGGTAGGGTCAAACAATTCAGGGTGTATAGATGACAAACTAAAATCTTGTCTCCACCTTAAATGCTGTCAGATATGAATAGGAATCTCACTCTAGAAGTAGGTACTCCACCACCTCCAAGAACAGTGACTGCAGCATTTTGGCAAGTGAGGAAAGATGAGGAATGGTGACTAAAACTAGATTACTAGAGGAATGCTGACTGTCAGCTGCACCAAGCAAACTAAATTAACAAGAACCTTGTGAAGAACCACTGTCTTGTATAGAGGATGCAAAACTGCTATGTTCATGACCCTGAGTGAAACTCCGCACTAGTCTCCTGTGGTGCAACTTCCTCACCAGATCAAGACTACCAAGGCTTGTAATAAAAAGCTCAGATGATGTACATAAAGATTGTGAAATATTGTTAAGCACGCCGCTTGCTAAGACGCCACGAGTTTGGTTCATGGTAACGATCATAGAGGGGTTCGATGCGCTCTTGTCGTTTCCTCTTGCTTAATTTCGTGGGATCAGCAACCTTGAAAAACCTCGGTGCAAACTCAACAAGCCACTTAGGATCCATCAAGGTAACCTCACGCATGTACTCCTTTGTGGTCATGACTAACTCATGATAGATGACCCAGTCAGGCTGTCGCTGGAACAGTGCACTGCTAGGATGAATATAGACTGGTTGATTCTCAACCAATGTGCGGTAACCCTCTTGTGGGTCCTTGCGTGCTGCATGGAAGAAGAAACCAGCAGCTATTGCCTTGCGT
>Ga0116227_10013669_pt1 | contig 12658 bp, 10 predicted proteins | sample S1TSphgellanicum_FD_89693 | JGI IMG/M metagenome (GOLD analysis project Ga0116227, IMG submission 89693) | Host-associated microbial communities from peat moss isolated from Minnesota, USA - S1T2_Fb - Sphagnum magellanicum MG | ecosystem: Host-associated > Plants > Peat moss > Unclassified... | reverse complement strand
CTTTCTTTTTCAACTAGAGCTTTTGCAAATTATTTTGTGCCAAACATCATCAATCGAAGGTGCGATAACATTCTTTCAATGTTTGTACTAGTTATGATACTAAATCTTGATGGGGCAGAGAGCAGAGAGTGGAATGATGACCAGCTAGCTGCTCATGTCCGTTACACTTTGTTCTGATACAGATCACTTCAGTGACCATCTGCCTCAAATTTGGTGCTTTGTACAGACTACAGACCTGTGAGGGAATGGTATTTATCTGTTTCAGTGCCTTACAGATCATGGCACAGTAGCCAGCCAGAGGCCAAAAAAATTGGGGAAATTGAGTTCTTTCAGGAGGGGATGGATACGTGCTCAACATCTTAGGCCAAACTAGTGATGTTGAAAATGAAAAATAGTAAAGCAACAGGCCAAAAAACGGGACTATGCACTTTTACACTAATATAAAACAAAATAACCATCCTTTCCTTTGAATTTGCCTGGAAGCACTTGCTTGCAAACCCAACACATGAAACAGAAATAGTTAGTGAATGAGCTTGGTGCACACTTTGCTTTTTGCTTTGCAGGAAGGTGAAAATGAAGCTTCTTCAGGGCTGCTGCTGCTGCTGTTTTTGTTGTTGTTGCATCATCATGGAAGAAGGGAATGTGTAAGTAGTCCCCTGAGATGTGAGAATTTCTCACGTGACCTTCCAAAGTTTTCCATAATCACACAATACTCATAAGACAACTCCTGACAATGCCAGAATCAAAACACCTTTGGTGTCTGATTATTTTCTAAAGAGATCCGAATACCAGGCTGGTATGAATTCTTTTAGAAGATCCACTATCAGAACAAGCTGGTACGTTCAAAAACAAATACCCACATAACATGGGTCTAACACACATGCTAGTTTAGCTGGGTAATATGAAAACAGAGGCATCACTAGAGGAAAAACTACCAACCTGGATGGACTAATAAAATTTCCAATGGACTTATTCCATCCAGGAACACACCTGCCTTTATGGACATTAACAGAGAACAAATACAACCAATGTACAGAGCTACTAAAGGTGGGTTCACACTTCGTGGTAAGTCATCCATAACTCAATGTTACAATTTCTTAACATTGAGTTATGGATAACTTACCATCAAGTGTGAATCCACCTTAAGACCCACTATCTGTCGACTAGAAGCAATCATGATTGTCAGTGTTTGGCACAAACTCAGAATTGCTGAGACCATCACAAAATCACCAGTTTGACTGTACATTAATCATACATCCCTCTGGAGGGGTCTAAGCCTGAGCTCTTCCAGATGGTGAAATACAAAGTAAATCATACATCCCCATCACCAACGACCACCCAAACCGTGGGTGTGCATTGGAGGTCTAGAAGTTCAAAGTCCATGTGCAAAATACACTTAGATCCAAACCAGTTCTGCCCATTCCTGCCCGACCCCAATAGAAATCTAGGCCTTTCAGAGTGTTGCATCCCAACCTCTAGGTCTAAACCCACCACCCACACCACCTCCCATGCCAGGGAAGATGTCATAGTCCCCACCTATCACACCTGGGAAATGAGGAACATATGGACGTGGTCGAATGCGGACTCCAAATGCAGGCACCCTCATATGTCTATCAGCCTCCCTCCTCTCCTGCTCCCGTCTTCTTCTGTGAGACCACTCACGAGCAAATGCATTCTTCCAGCCTTGTAACCCAGAAGTCCTATCCAAAACTGCTGCACCAAATTCCTCCTTGAATCGGATCTTCCATAAGTCATCACTGCCAGCAAGAAATTTCAGCTCTGAGCACACACACCCGATTCTAGCAAGTGCAATGGCAGGGAGCAACTCCAAGACTTTCACTTTCAATTCTGTGGGAATGATTAGGAGGGACGCCGGAGGTGGAAGTCCAGCTCTCTCACACAGACACATAAGCAATGGTAACGACAGCTTGTCCTTCACCTCCTTCCATAGCTCAAACACACTGTGGAACATGCTTATCCCATTCTTGCTTGTCGCATGCCGCTCTGTTACATTATGTGCCTGAGAAGCTGATGGTGTGCTCTCCTGCTTTCACCACACACTGGCATTAGTCATCACTGGTGTTGTACCAGTGTTGATTGCAAAAAACACTGGTACAATTAACATTAGGATTCCTTGGACTTGGCTGAATATGAACAGTTGAAGACCATAACAAACAGAACTGCACAAATCAATATATGAATCTAGCAATCTGATCATTTGGCATAGGCAGAAAATCAGGTTATGTACCATCAGGGGGGCATTGCCAGCACTGCCAGTGCCATTCAGGACTGATTCTTCATTCAGGAAGCTTGACACAGGCAGGCTCACCCTATGAACTTCATAACCTCTTCCACTTGTGGTGACTCCGTACACAACAAGAACATTCCCTACTATCTGGGAGCGAAGTACCATGTCTCCCACAAATGTATGCGATCCTGCATCTTTGGATTCTCTCTTGATTTCTGGGAGAGTGTAGGTAAGATTCACCTGGCCTCCCTTCCCACTCCACCCAGTTGGCAGAACATATGATCCCTGAGATGAGCTAACCTCACCTGATAATACAAACCCTGTTTCCAACATCACTGCATGGACTGCCAGAACCAAAAGCTCCTGCGGCTCCTTCACATTTCCATACTCTACTGACAGCACACGCTGCAGCAGATCTGGGATGGAAACATGATGTTTTGCAATCTCTACTGGGAACTGCAGGCCCCCTTTCTGTTTGATTTCCACCTCCATTGCATCATCCCCAGAGAATTGCACTGTGGAATCTACATTCTTAACCTCCTGACCAGCAGGAGCTGCTAAAGTTGGCTCCACTGATGTCGTAGTTGTGTTAGACACATGCATAGGCACCACAGTACCCTGATTTTGTGAACTACATGTGCCCTCCTCCAGGGAAGCTGGAGCATTGGACTTTTGTTGCAAGTTTGTAGAATTTGAAATCAAACTCATAGAACTGTCTTCTTCATGCTTCATACTTGTAAAGCCTTCACCTTCTCTACTTGTTGAGTCTCCTTTGAAACCATGATCCTCAACTGTCTTTCCAGTGCTCAGGCTGTGAGATGTAGAAGGTGCAGCAGATGTAGATGCCAGTTCTGTTGCAACTTCCTTATTCAAATGTGCAAACTGAAAACAGCAGCAGCCCAAGGGTGGTGGTGATTCTCAAACTCCACATCAAACAAGATCTTCAATCTCCAAAAGGTAAAATCTTCCTACCATTTGCAGAGAGAAAAAAAACTTTGGGTATATATTTTATGATGTGCAAAGGGCTTAGGGTTTGGGATTTATTAGAGGGTATATAAGAATGGATAAAGAAAGACTTTGCTAAACAAACTGCAAAAAAAGGAGTTTAAAGGCTTTGGGATTGATGGATTCAAACATAATTGAATACAAACATACCAGAACATCAGCAGCAGGCTGAGGAGGAGCAGCAGAAGAAGAAGAATCTCCTCCCTCTCTGGAAATATAGAAAAGAAGATCTCCATTGATGACACCGAAATCAGACAAGGAGGTTGTGCCTGGACCTTCACCAATTGCAGCTTTCTTGTTAAGTGACAGACAAAATGATGAAGTTGGGCGCATTATGAGAGGTGATATCACATCCTTGAGCGCTTGCACTGTAAATGGCCATGGTACCTGCACTCTCATTGTTGGACCTCCACTTGCAGCCCTAACCCTAACCTTCAAAGTTGCCATGCTCACTGCCTCACTGCCTCACTCACTCACCCCAACAAACAAAACCAATCTACTTCTACCCAATTCCCCCCTTGTGTAAGTAGGTATCTTCTCAGCATCAATATGACACAACCCAAGTCCGAATTCAGGATACACAACAAAACAAGACCAAGAAAACACCCTCAGAAAACCAAAGAAAACCTAAGAAAGACAATTAGGGCAAAAGAACCCAATTGGGAAAACCATGGCCTTCTTCTATTCACGCGATTGGTTTCCAGTTTTCTTATCTCCTTTCCACACACCTGCACTTGTAGAAACATTCACACTTCTGCATCAAAGAAACCCGGCGCAAAATTGTTGGGGTTTCGAGTTTTTGAGCTCCTTCGGGTTGATTTCTCGGAACACGACCTTCAAGAGTCTTCTCTGGAGGTTTCATAGATATGCGGCAATGTCAACCATGTCTGAAAGGGCAGCAGGACTACCAGGCGAAATGATGCAGTTTGAAAGCAGGAGCGACCAAAGGACAGGATTCAGTTACAATGTCTTCAAGTGCTTGTTAGACTGAGTCAGGGTGGGAGAGGTGTTCTTCTGTGCATGTTGCCTTCTTTTGGAATTCCTCTTGTGCTAGACTATGACCATTTTGTGACAATCTACAAATTGATCATGAGACATTTTAGGTCTTAATGCAAGACCTAAAATATTCCATTGACCTTTATATTCCATTGGAGGTGACAAAGCAACATAATGTTGCAGAATCCTGAAGAGTGTCTGTGGGGTGGAAAAAACAGCCAGTAAGATGTCCGGTTACAATTTGTGGTGACATACATGGTCAATTTTATGACCTTGCAGAGCTCTTCCAGATAGGAGGGAAGGTTAATGCGCATCTTGTTGACTAGTGTGCATAACTTCGCCTACAAAGATTCTGACCATCGTTGTCCTTGTATGTTGTTAGTCATCTTCATGCCCCTTGTTTTAGTTTTTAGCTCTAACATTGGTGATGTGTGGGTTTGCTTGTTTGGAAGTGCCCGGACACCAACTACTTGTTTATGGGGGATTATGTTGACTGTGGCTACTACTCTGTTGAAACTGCTTCTGTGAGTATCAGTCTACTTCCTGCCTGCTGGGTTGGCCCCAAATTGAAAACCATTTATTGAAATCATCCAGCAAAACAATGGTGTGAAAATCCCAAATGAAAACAAAGGGCTATCAACTTGCTACCCAGATCAGACCAACCCACCTTGAACCCAAAAAGAGCCCTCCATAGTCGATGTGGTAACAAAGGTGTCAGCCATTGTGGTCTTCTTGTCTGCTTGCAACTCAATTTCTGTTGATGATTTGGATGGAAGGTGCCCAACCAGCATTAGGCCAAAAACGTTGCACTGGATGTTTTCTTGTCAAGGCTCTGTGCTAGTGGGACATCAGATCTGGTTGGTTGGATTAAGCTGACCTGAAGTGATGGGAAGGAGCATTGCTTAGCTGACCTGAAGTTGTTCATGATTTGCAGCTTCTGGTGGCTTTAAAGGTGCATTATCCAGACCACATCACGATTTTGCGAGGCAACCATGAGAGCCAGCAGGTGAGATCTCCTTCCTTTCTTGTTCCAGACTTTACAATCTCCACATGCCTCATCTATGTGTCTGTCATAAATACTTTACTGACTGCAGAGGTGTACTCTTCTGGGTCTGCAATTCAGTGCTGTGTCAGAAATTGTCTGTACTGAGTAGTTATCAGTTCCATTGGCTTTGTTGCACACAGAGAGGACTGTTAACAACATGGATCTTGATGTCAGAAATATAAATTCTTGAAAGTTTTGCATTGCCCAATCCAAGGAGCAGTTTAGATTAATATTTCAGTTGCTTGATCTCTGTAGTGAATTGATTTTCACAAGTAATATTAGGGGACTGTAACATTATAAGCACTTAGGAAGAATCTGGAGTACCCAAGATTGCCAATTGGTCTTGGTCCCAGATCGCCAATCTGGTGACTGTGCAGGGGGAACAGGAACCAATGGTGCGGAATGTGATGACTTTCAAATCATGTTCACCTACTGTTGGGGCTACTGTCATGTCTTTTGACTCTGAGCGAGAAGTTCTGCTTGCATGGAGGGTAAGTGCAAGAGAAGTCTTCCCAGCAGTCATCTGCACCTTGCTGCCCTTTTCAGTTTAATGGATGCCTCAATATCTATGCATCACTCTGGCAACAAAGACTTTGTCCTTAGCCAATTTGTTATAAGGTTATGCAATGGTCATCTTGGAATTGGTTGCAAATGGTATGACGTTTTTTGAATGAGAACTTGATTTATCACTTGTGCAAAAGCAATGAGTCTTGCGTAGAGCAGAGGCGCCTAGTCTGGGTGTCATTAAAGCTACAAACATTAAGTACAAGCATGTGCCCATTCCCTGTACTTGGTCGTATTAGAAACAGCCACTTCCGGATCAGGGATACATTGTTCTCATCAAGGTTCAGGCTAATCCTTTGCAGTTATATTACCATAGTTAGATGTCTGTCTGCTGTTGTTCCAAGTGCATGATTTGGAACTAAGTGTGCACTTTTGTCACATCACTGTTGTTGATCATCATAATGCAATCCTTGGAGCAGGAGGTAAGGAATCAATAATAGATCAGATTTTTCAAATGTATATTGCAAGTACACATTACTTACTGTAGAAATAACACGACATGGAGATGACCTTGTTAATGGTAAATTGTTTCTTTTTCATTCATTATTGAATTTTTATTCGCATCATTCATTGCAATTGTAAGTGAAATTACAATCATATCTTCTCATCTCACTAATATATTCTAATTTTATTTCCTATATGCAAGTCAATATTTGATTCTTATGCAAACTCTGAAAGTTGACGGTGGAGATGTGGAAAACTTGACTAATTGGAAAGCAAAACAACTTTTGAAAAATGTAGTACTTGGAACTCTTGTGCCTTTCCAAATGAACATGTTATATACTTCATGTATGGCATCACAAATCCAAGCCTTTGGTGGGACTTAACATATGAATCAACAAGTAAACTATTGACAAGCATGAAAGACGAAGCTACAAAACAATTAGAAAGTGATGAAAAAATCGTTCAACCTCTTGCAGCTGTTTCTACATCAACAAACCCCAAATTGTCAAAAAATGCAAGGAAAGTAAAAAATCATTTGTAAAAAGAACAAAAGGATTTTTGTGAGCCAAAGTGCAAATCCCCCAAAAAAAGGTTCAAATAACATGCATTAAAACCACCCAAAAAAATGCTTGCTAATTTGACTTAGAGCGAAGGAAACTTGCTATATTGTCTAGAATACTTTCAACCCGTAGTTTTCCTCCATCAAAAGTTTTTTGTAAAATCTATCCAAAATGTAGCAATTCATTTGGATTCATAGACTTTGGATACATTTCAAAATTAAATAATTATTTGGTAGAGACCCAACCAACTTGCTTGCTATTCACCTACATGGTATTCAACATACTACCCTAATAGCCTAGGGTCGGTTTCCACATTGACAAAACGAATAATTAATTTTTTTTTAAAAATTAATTCGTTTAAAAAAATTAAAATTGTTGAATTTTTCCATGATCTATTATCATGTATGATATTGTCACATGAGTCTAAATGGGATTATTCATAGTTGTAGCCTATGATAGTTATGATGATTTTCAACATTTCAACTTCATATTTTCACAAAAATTCATTTCACTATTTTTGAGGATTATTTAATGACGAAAGAAAGTGACATTAGGGTAAGGTAAATTGATGGTGGTTGGTTAGCTTGGTGAAACCCAAAGTGGATCCTCCACTTAATATGCTGTTGGAAATGATCTTAGAATGCACCTAACTCTTGTTCATTGACCCAATTTCTTGAAATGGGTACACTTGAATTTGGTGTAAATTTTAAAACCCGAACACATGTGTTGCAACTTCGGAGTTCCAATTTCAGCTCCACATTGCTATGCACTACTAGTGATGATCAACTAATTTAAAAGGAAAAAAAAAAAAATAAAAATTTCCATATGGTTTTCAAAAGTTCATCATTACTTATGTCAATGTTAAATTTAATTTAAATTAATGTAAATATCATGGACATGAAAAGGCGAATGCTAATTTGTTTTTTCATATTCATGTTGCTGGATAGGGAAAAAGAGAGAGAGATAATCATAAGAATAAGAGATAGTTATTAGGAAGTGAGATTCTTATGCTTAGAAATGAGGTGGGTATGAATTGTGTGTTGGAATTCTTGGGAGATGACCATATGAAGGATGGAGTAAAATCAATTATCCAGGAACATCTGGTTATGGAATTTTGCAAGAATTTACTAGTTCCATTCCATGCTTCAGAAATTTGACATTTGAAAAAAACAACAAACTTGCATGAAGGTTTTGGAATTCCTCTTGGAGTGAAGTGAGCCAATAGATGGACATGCAGTTGTTTACATCCAAGTTTCAGTCACTCAATTTATATGAGACTTCATGGTTGCAAGCTTGAAGCAAGATTTGTGTTTTGTGGACTTCTTACAACACTAGGGGCTAAAAGAATTATTTATAGTCAGTCTTCATGGGTGGCATGAAAGGCGAGGGGAATGAGGGGGACTTCGCTCATCATGATTTGTGCAGATTCCAAACTGATGTTCTCAATCTCTGCTGGATCAGGAAGAAGATTGTGGGAAGGTGAAACCCACCCACATGCGGTTTTTCCCATCATGGTCTCTTGAGATGATGAGTGGTTATTATGAAGCATTTGGTCAATGGCTTGTTCGTCTGGAACCAAAAGGGACTGTTTGATGTTGTTAACATTGTCTGTTTCAGAAGCTGATTCATGTGCAGAGAGCTGTTGTTCACCAAAGAACTGACTTGGAGAAACCGAGCGCCATGACCCATCCTTCTGTTGGACTCTGCTCTTGGTAATGGGAAGCCCAGGCTTCACAAATGGATCATTTAAACCTCTCTCCGCTGCAAAACAGCAATGCCAACTCTAGATTGTAAGAAGAGTATAGTTCTGAAAGAGATACACAAAAATCCTACTATAATTTCCAATTCTTAAAGCAACTCCACCAGTACAATGTACAGCAAATTTTGGATGAAGAAAAGTCAAAACATGGTGGTTTGGCTTAGCAAAATGGTTTTGACCCGGCAGTTTTGCACAGGATGCTGAAGCTGGCAAAAGGCACAGCAAAGCTTAACACTTCCTGTTGATGTGCTAGATGGTTTGATTGCTCTAGGTGGGTTGCTATAAGTAGTCTCTCAATTTTTGCAGTCCCAGTTTCACTTTTATGGGCGAGGTTGGGAAAAAGTAAATGACTAATCTTGGATGTGAGAAATATTTTTGCATGACCAGATATTGAGCATGGGTGGAGCTGCTCTTACTATGAGTGTCTGTTGTCTGCAGTACAGTGCTGAGAAATCTGTTTTCATTATCATCCCCGGAGCTTGCCAAAACTACAAATGAAGTGGCAAGAAAGAATTTAAAAACTCACAGGAAGCATGATGAAGGCTGGCAAGCGGAGGCAATTTTTTCCGGGTATCAAGAGATGGAAGTAACTGCTGCTGGTCTGCAATGGAGTCTCCAGTTAATAATATGTTACAGGACTGCAAGTTCCCAGAGCAGCAATGAGATTCTGGTGTTGATTCGTGATCATCAACTTGACACCCACAAGAAGAATCTTGAACTTCTGCTTCCTCCTCTTCCTGCAAATTTGTGTGTTTTTTTTTTCTTTTGTTCACAACCACAACACATTCAAGTGGTTTCCACAACACACCATCCAGTAACACAAAAGTTTAACCCTATAATAATTTTATCTGACCATACACCAATCACAGTTGTCCATCATGAAACCAAATTTCAAGGTTTTTTAAAGCTCAAATAAACTATTTTCAAGCTCTTCAGATCATTCACAAGAAGAGAATTGGGTTTTACATATGAGAAATTTGGGTGATGTAGATCCATTGGGGGCCACAGAAAAAATACAAAAGAAGAAAGTTTGTTAGTGATTTCTTTTCCTTAGAAATTATTGAAATTACCTCGAGGTCTATAATTTCAGCTCGTCGTGCTGGTGTAAAAATTGGCCCTGATAATACTCTTACACCTCCTACCTGCAACAACAGTTTGATGATATTTCTTCTCCTGAGAACAGATGAATCTTCTCAACGTGCAAATATCTTCGAATTGTTCTTTTTCCCCAAAATTCATGCACAAAGTAATCAAATCCACATGCAACTGGAGACTTGAGATTTCATTTCTGTTAGTATGCAGAAGCTGGAGTCACATTAAGTGCACAAAAGAGAGAAGAACTTGATCCAGGTAACTACAAGTATGTAATATTGTGGGAGAAAAATTCAGAACTTCCTTACAATGACTGGAAAATTGGCAGCACCCATGAGGATCTGTTTTGAGATACTACTATTAGCATTTGCAAGTGCATCCAATAGTGAACATCCTGAATTACTCTCTTGGGTCAAGAGTTGGTCTCCAACATCATCATCATCTCCTACATCTTGTTCATCATGTTGAGCTTCTGGGGGATAATTATCAGCAGCAGCAGCAGCATTGGAAATCTGCAATATTAATTCTTCGGTTGCTGGTCCACCAAGATGATACAAGTCCCCACTTTCTTTGCAGGAAGAAGTTGTCGTCTCTTCAAGCCTCTCTTCCACACTGTTAATGATATTATTCATACTTTCCTTCAGGAATGAAATGGACTTTAGCCCATTTGAGCCCACTTCATTATTGAGGGGATGATGATCAGGTTCCAAAGAACATTGAATTAAATCTGAGTCTGATGTCACTTGTGAACTAGCAAGGAGCAATGGAGTCAACTCTGGGGAGAAGCTCGACATTGAAGAAGACATGAGCTTTTTCAATGGTAGTAGGTTCAGTTCACCCAGATCCGAAGGAAGACTTGTTTTGATTTGGGAATCTGATGGTTTCCACATGCTTTGGGAAATGATGACAGAAGGGGGTGTTGGAGGTTTCTGGGTGGTACTACTTGCCGTCATGTTTATGGACAGGACGGTGTGGCTGCCATCACTGATGACTTCAATATCCTGAATTGCAGTCAAGGGAGTTCTGCAGTGTGTGGTGGTGGTGGTGGTGGTCACAGAGGAAGCTGGTCTCAGCCGGGGGCTGCTGCTTTTCCTCTGCAAAGGTCTAGGTTCTGAGATGTCATCTTTCGATACCCCACACCCCATGATTGCCAAGAACTTCTCAATCTTTGCTTCACTGATTCAAGTCTTTCTAGACTCCCTTCCCATGATTGATAATAAGAAAACTAAGCCACCTCCGTCTTGCAGTCTCCATCTCAACGCTATTCAATGTTCTTTCTCATGATCCTGAGCATGTTTATCCCATCAAGAAAAGAATTCAACTCTCCCATTTGCACTTTGGCGGCTGCAAACTTTGGTTTAGAGATTCATCTATGCTCTCAGGAACTTCAATGATCATTACCCGAAGACTTCATCAACATCGGTTATAGGATGAGCAGATTAGGTCAGAAAATGATGAGAAAATTTGAAGCAAGAAAATGATTCTCCTGGATCTATCAGGATCAAATACAGCAGATATGGAATCTGCAAGTCCATCAAAAAGAAAGGGGATGAAATCTTTGTCAAATCTGCAAACATTTAAACTCCCGTCCTGTAAACATCTCAAATTATCAAACAAATGGGAAACACTCTTTGTGACATCTATGACACAAGTTGCAAACTAGCCCCATACACTTCGCATACACTTTGGATTCTTTGCAAAATTATTGTTGTATAAGCAAACCGTATCGACACAAAAATTGCACAAAACTTTGTGATCAAAATGCATTGTGTGCTATATATATCATGCTCATAAGAGAATTGGGGAGATGGGTAGTAGAGGTACAATTTGTTGGAGGAAATGGGTATGAAAATGGGAGGTGGGTGGGGGGAATGAAGCACACAGGGAAGACAATGGAAAAGCCAGTGGCAACCGTTGTAATCCAAATACACACATGAAATTCAGTTAGGCCACCCATTTCATGTGAACTCTGAAAGGCATCAAGGTTTTGATTTGCTAGCCAATATTATGCTTCAAGGTTCTCCTTTTCACCAAAAGACTGCAAATTTGCAATGCAAAATTGGGTGATGCTTTCCAGTGGATCTGATGTCCCAACTTGCTGCAGCTGCTTCAGATCCTCAAGCTTCCATCTATTATTGCATTGGAAAAAAAATCTCCCCTCCCTTCCCTTCTTCCACCCCACCCCATCTATGTAGCAGCCTTGATGATGATGGCTGGTAGGTAGGTAGATAGGTAGGTAGGTAGCAGCCTTGGTGATACTTGGTAGGTTTGGTAAGCTTTTGTGGATGTCTGTTAATGCATGAGAGGTTCTGTTATACAAATGATTAGGTTTTCTGTGACCATATGAAATCAAATTATGGAAAGCATTACATTTCAGATGACCCTTCTTTTTGTTTTGTTTTGTTTTGTTTTGTTGGCCTTGCCTATCAAGGCAAGGATATTGTATTCCCAAAATAACTTGCTAGTTTTTAACATTTTTGAAGGGAATTTGATCTCGATTTGGTCTTGGTTCTGATTTTTTTAATTAGGGGAGCAGTTTTGGTTTTTAAAGTTTTTCAATTTAGACTAATTTTATTTATTTATATTAAATAATCCTTGATTTTGGGAAATCTCTAATTTTCAACATCCAAAATGTCAAAATAAAATTTAAACTTGAACTTTAATTCCAAGAAAAGATAAAGTACAATGTTTAATTTTTTTTGAACTAATACAAAATAGCTTATTTCAAAACTTTAATATACACTAAATGTTTGTAAGAGATTAGAGTTTTATTTTCCTCATTGCAAAGTGGTTCCATGTCTAGTGTTTTCAAAATTATAATTACCACTTTGAATGGCCTTTTGCCACCTTTGAAGACCCCCCCCCCCCCCCCCCCCCCCCCCCTCCCCTCCTCATCCACCCCCCAAACCCTACATTCCCCCCACCCCCCCACCATTCCACCCCCT
>Ga0116227_10013668_pt1 | contig 12658 bp, 5 predicted proteins | sample S1TSphgellanicum_FD_89693 | JGI IMG/M metagenome (GOLD analysis project Ga0116227, IMG submission 89693) | Host-associated microbial communities from peat moss isolated from Minnesota, USA - S1T2_Fb - Sphagnum magellanicum MG | ecosystem: Host-associated > Plants > Peat moss > Unclassified... | reverse complement strand
GTATCTTTCTATCTTGAAACCATCATTATATAATTGAGTAGTTGGGGAGGAAGATTGCACAATGACTTGATGATTTTTTTCTTTTTCAGGTTCAATATATTGAAACATCTTTTGGAGAGTTTCCTGCAATAAAACAATTCCATTTCGATAAAATTAAATTATACTTGGTAAAAGGTTCTCAAAGTTTCCAGTAAAGAATACAATGTAGGAAGTGTAAACTAGAACACATGATGAAATAAAACAAGTTGAAATTTTAGGATTGGAAAGACTAATACACTGACAACTTTCTCACATCAAACATGCTTTAAGACCACATAGATAAGACAACGTGAAGAGGAGCCCTAATTACCTGTTCGAAAAATTGTTTCGAAAGGTGTGGGGTGGGTCTTTTCACATTTTGGTTGTAGAATCATGTGACAAAAATCACAAACATTGATTTGATGACTATTGTTTTTGTTCCACATGTGTTTTTGAACAAGTTTCCTCTTGATCTTAACCTCCTTGTTGGAGCAACTAGGTAATAATGGAAACAATGGTGATTGAATGCACATGGCCAAATTAGGTTCAAATTTGTGAAGCCAAAGGTAGTGATCAATGTCAAGCCGAACAAGGGATGTAAGTTACTGGATTGTGCCATGGGTCCCCACCGTGTTTCAGTCTGGACCCATACATATCTATGAGGTCATAGAGGAAACTCCAGAATAACACTCTCTACCAAAACTCATAAAGACTGGAATGAGTCTCAATGCATAACCTTATGAGTTGTCACTCACAATAGAACTTGATCTACAATTCTACCCGGGAGCTCCAGCATGCTCATTGAACTACACAACATAAAACTGTGCTAAGTGGATGGTGAACTGATATCAATAATTGATTCCTTGCACCCAGAGATTCAATATGAGATTCTATTTCAACTTTGGAAGAATTTCCCCTCATCTGGAGTGGTGCTGAGAGAAGGAGAGTTGAGGTTCTATGAAAATGATTTCTAAAAGATTGGCAAACAAATAACCAATAGCGATTTAATAGGACAATCAGTTGGCCATTTCCTGCAACAAGGTACATGAAGATACCTGATCCATCCTTTTCATCGCTTTGTTCTTTCCTTGGATCCTTCTTTTTTGTGCCTATCATTGTTCAAACCTGCTCGTGAGCTGCAGAAAATCATGTCATATTTTTCACCCATGCTTGACTCAGGGCATTGCCATTAGCTTGTCCATTGTGTTTGTTGTTGTGTTCACCCAAAAAACAAACATCAAGAAATCCATGTCATATAAGGCTACTTCATTGTGATACATGGCAAATGAGGTTGTTGCGAAAACAATGATATATTTGCCAATGTGGTCCAACAACCATCCACAACAATGTGTCCCTCATAGTGTTACCTCAAATTCCTGTTTTTTAACCTAGCACACAATTTGCACACACATTCTTTGGTGCTATCATTACATAGTGCCTTAGTGTTTCTTTTTGTGGTGAATTTGTGCATTGTGGCCACAAACAAAAGTGCCTTTGTAGAGTCTCAGATGCTCCAACTTCCAAGTTTGCATGTTGGAAGTTGGAGCATTGGAGAATTGTTCCTTGGAAGTTGGAACATCCAAGACTCAAGTTTGCAAGCCTGCAACCTTCAACACTGTACAATGTCAATGTCGCTCCTAGAGGAATTAGGGATTGAACCCCAACCCTTATAGCCATTGCCCTTTGCAATGGGTGTGTGCTTGCACCCACAACCCTTACAACCCACCCAAACACATTAACGTGCCCCAAAAGAACTCAACAAAAATTATAGCCACCCACCCCAAGTCATATGCCCAACCCCACCTCTTGAGTTTCTAGAATACGAATGCCCATTGCCCACTGCCCAACCTCCAAGGGCCAGGGATTTGAACAAAATCCAAATTACAACAACAAATTTGTTGCCTTGAAAGTTGACACAAATAACACCTATCACCTACAATCACAAAAAACATGAAACACAAAATAATCATCAAACATATTACAAAAACTAAACACAAACCTTCATGCATTATAACCACCTTGTTTCTTTGCCTTCTTCCAAGCGCGAATGGCATCATTGTAAGGGACATTTTTTAGTGTGAATTTTTTTGAAGCAAACATGTGCACTATTAAATCTAGGTGGTTAGTAAGCTTATTGCATAACTTATTCTTTAGGGTTTCCACTTTATATAATATGTTTGATTTTTTTTACCCCTTCATTTTTTGGACTACCACTTTTTGAATTTTGGTCCTTTGATATATTATAAAGTACCTTTTTTTCATTAGTTTTTTAACATTTTTTTATCCACCTATTTTTGTACATCTTTTATTAACATAATATTTTTTTCTAGTCACACTTGTTTGATGGGTATATGGTTAATCATATATGTCTTTTTTTTTGTCATATTTTTAGTGTTTTACATGTAAAAATCAAAATTAAAATAGTCCCATATGCACATTTTATAATTAACTTGTTTAGGGTTTACAAATATCAATAATGTACATTGTGCAATACCTACATCTAATGTATTAAAAATCACACCTCTTAAAGATTTTTAAAGTAATACCCACATTCTAATTAAATTATTAACATTATCATGAAACCAAACATGCAATACCTACATCCTTCCTATTCTAACTTCCATAAGGCCATTTTAAATTTGCAATACCCACATAAAGGTCTCTTAAATAATTGTTGATTTTTTTTACATCCATTACAATACCCGCATATAAGTCTTCTAAATAGTTGTAGATTTTTTACATCCATTGCAATATCCGCATATAGGTCTCGTAAATAGTTATTGAATTTTTCTTACATCCATTATAATATTCGCATCATAATGCACTTATTTGCATTACGCTTATGTTCAAATTACAAAACTTGCATACATGCTTTCTAATAGTTATTGGGATTTTTTATGTCATTTGCAATATTTGCATATGAGTTTATAAATATTTCTATTTTCCTTCAACAATATAATACCCACAATGTTTTGTGGGCAAGAAATTTCTTAATGCTTAATACCTTTAAATAATTTTTTTAGATAATTAATGAATGATTAGATAATTATTGAATTGTCAGATAATATTTCACATAATAAAAAAATTATCAAAGAATATTTTAAATGATTAAAGAATGATCATATAATTATTTAGGGTAAATTATGATAATTAATCATTTACATTATCTACCATAATTTTCTAATAAATATTTATTCATATGAAATAATAATATAAAATTATTAAAAAATAATGCCATATAATTAAAGAATTACTAAAAAATTATTTCAAATAATATAAATGATTTATTATCATATTTGGAAAATTAGTTATTTCTTAATATTACTTAATTCTTTGAACCTTAATTATTTGGATAATTTAAATTTAAATTTAAAAATAAAAATAAAAATTTGATATTTAATTTTTTATCTTAATTAGAATTTTTTATGTTGATAAGTTATTCAAATCATTATTTTAGATAATTATTCATGATAATTAAATGTCATAAAATTAATTAAAAATAATAATTAATTCAAGTATATAAAGAGACGTATTTTGAATACCCAAACCATTTATTAGTTATTTTGAAGTGGGTTTACATGTGGGTATTGCATTTAAGGTTAATTCTTCATCTAAAGTTGCCTAAATCACCTATGGATTATTTCAGAATGAACCTGCATGTGAGTATTGCATATAGGCCTTTGTTTTCATTCAAAGGCATCCAAATTATATATTGGTTATTTCAAAATGACCTTACATGTGGGTATTGCATTTAGGGTTGTGTTTTCACCTAAAGTTATTGAAATCACTAATGGATTACTTTATAATGAACTTACATGCAAGTATTGAATATAAGCCTTGGTTTTCATTCAAAGACACCCAAACTACATATTGGTTATTTCAAAATGATTTTACATGTGGGTATTGTGCTTAGGGTTGCAACTAGAAGAAAAACCCCATTTTTCGACTTGTCTTAGGCAACTAAAAGTGTCTTTTGCGATTATTTTTGATAAAAAATAGTTGCAAAAGACATTTTTAGTCGCTTAAGACAAGTCGAAAAATGGGGTTTGTCTACTAGTAATTGGTTATTTGTTTAAGGTTAACTAAATCACTTATGGATTATATCATAATGAACTTGCATGTGGGTATTGCATTTAAGGCTAGGTATTCATATAATTTTGTAATATCCACACACATATTTATTTTCACCAACTAGAAATTTGGCTTTAATTTTTTTGATAATTAAATAAAGTTTGTAACAAAACACAAACAAAGGTACGTCTTTTACCATTTGGTAATATTTCAAAGCTGAGTTTTTTCACCTTCTTTAAAATAAAATAAAATGACATTGCATTATTTTACATATGTTTAAGCCCTAAAAATTCCACCCAAAATGCACCCTAGATTTATTTTAATTATTATAGACTTGTAAAAAAAATGTTAATTAATTTATGTGTCCCAAAATTTAAACCTAAACCATAATCCAATAGTATATGCTTTTAATAATTATGAAAAAATGTATTTTTAACATTTTAAAAAATCAAATTTAATATGTTATAATATTAAAAAAATAGACATTAAATTGTCATAAATGTGTACTAGGCGTAGGTGGCCTAGGCGATTAGCCTAGGTGACCTAAGCTAGTAAACTCCCTACATAGCTATTAGGTCTACCTAGTAAGTTAGACCACTTTGAATACCTACGTAGACCATCTAAAATACCAACTTAAAAGGCCTACACTAGTGAGCAAACCCTCTTTTGTGAAAACATAACAACTCAAGCACTAACTTTTTTTAGTCAACTATCAACTTTGGAACACTATGGAAGTTAGTTGATTTTATTTTGTCAAACTTTTTCTTGTACTATTTTTCTTCTTTTTCATTTGCTAATGATACTCCTACATTTTTCAAGAAAGGCGTAACAAAAAAAAGAATAGTATTCTTTGTTGCTTGAATTTCAACCACTGCATTACTAAATTTGTAACCATTACTATTGCTACAAAAAATTTGAGTTACTATTACTATTGTGACTATTTTAGAAACAAACTTAAGAAGAAGTATGCAAGAAAATTGTTAGCCATTAAGATGTCATCTTCGGGCATGTACTTGACATACCACATCCTTGAATGCACCATCCTACAAGGTTGATATATATCACATACATTTTTGTGGGCGGTGGATGATCCATGGCCCATAATAGCATGTTGACATGACTCATCACCTTTAGGTAAGAAAGATGGGTATCCACTTGCAGAAAATTTGAGAAAAAGTTTCATGGCAAGTCAAATTAATGGTGCATTTTAGATTTTTAAAATTTTCATTAAAAAAAATTCATTATACATAACCATGGGTTTATATATATAATTTAAGATTAATATATATTTTTAATCAATTTTTATCTTATTTAAATAAATATGAAGATATTATATGTATTAAAATGAATCAACCATGTAATTCCATAATATTATGATTTTATATATAATGTGTTACTTGATATATTATAATTAACAATATATTTAGACCAATATTTAAGCAAATATTATACATCATAAAAAAAAAAGTTTACATAAGGACTTGTGTCATATATTTATAAACTATAAAATATTACCAACCTACTATATAATTATTCTAGCCAAGAAATTATTTATTATATATCAAAAAAACTTTTAATTTCTTGATTTCGACAAACTTTGAATTTTAACGTTAAAGTAGTAAATTTTACATTAAACCCTAATTCACTGTGTCACCAATGTGACCAATTTTGCATTACGATCATTTATATATATGTTAAATCATATTATAAGATGAACAAATAATTTTGAAAAGATGAATTTCATGATGTATTGGCAGGGTATCAAATTTTTTAAAATATTTGTATGTTTCATGGTTAATGAATTATCACAATATGATATGGGTATTACATTTGAAAAAAAGTGGGTTAGGAAATATTGAACTTTAATAACTATGGAACATATTGAAACAAAGCAGATTCATAATTATGCTATAAATCTAAATAATTGATTAGATAAAAAACCAATACAATGAACAAAGTTTAAAGTATAAACCTTAAACCTTAAAATATATGAACAAAATTCTTAAACCTTAAAAACATAACTCCTAACCCCAAAAATCCAAATGATATTTGCCATAAGCCCTATTAAAACCTTAATTATATAAACCCCATATAAAAAAATTCCTAGTGATATATGCCCTAAACCCAAAAGCCTATACAAATTATACAAATTATATAATGCAAAATAGAAAAATTAAAAAACATATCTATGAAAAAAATTAAAAACCAAATTTTAAAACTTTTAAACTACAAAAATTTATTGACAAGAAAAAAAAAAACCTTGATTAAAAAAAAACAATAAATTTTGTAAAAGAACCAAAGAGAAAGTATGTTTTTTACTTTTGTGTGATTCCTCCAAGCTAATTTTTCCACTTTCTTTGAAGAAGATATATAATAAAATTATATTGTTTCACATATGTTTAAACCTTAAAAATTTGCCCCCAAATTTAACCTAGCTTAGGTTAATTACTATAGATGTGTGAAAATTTTGTTAATTAATTTATGTCTTGCAAACCCTAAACCTAAACCATAATCCAATAGTACATATTTATAATAATTACATAAAAAGATGTATTGTAATGTCCATTCCATAAATAAATTAGGTAAACAAAATTTAATAAAATATGCATTAACTAAATCAAAATGGTTGCAATTATGACATTGTTTCCATTATAAATTATTTTTAATAGTTACATATGGGGACTTATGTTTGTCCCATGAACTAAAGCAAACATTAATAAATTGATAGGTGAGATTTGGGGGGGGGTGGGAAAAATGAGTAGGTAGTTAGTTAGGTATTTGGTTACGTAAAAATCATAAGTAGGTAGGTAAGCATAATGGTAGGTAGGAAGGTGGGTGCATAGGTAAGTAGGTACATAAGTAGGTAGTTGGGTTGGTAGCAAGTTAGTAAATAGAAAGGAAGTTCAAGGAGCAAGGTAGATAGGTTACTAGGATAAGTAGGAAGAAAGTTACACTAGCAAGGTAGCTAGGTAGATAAGCAAGTTAGTATGTAGGAAACAAGTTACTTTATCAAGGTGGCTAGGTTTGTAGGGTAGGTAGTTAGTACAGTGGTTAGGTTAGTAGGGAAGTTAAGTTAGTAGGGTATGTAGTTAATAAGGTAGCTAGGTTAGTAAGGTAGGTAGTTAATATAATAATTAGGTTAGTAGGATAAATAGTTATTAGGGTAGCTATGTCAATAGGGGATAATTAGTAAGGTATCAAGGTTGGTACAATACCTATGATGGTAGAAAGGTGAGTAGGGTAGCTATGTGTGAGGTCAAGTCCAGGGAAAAAACAGCCAATAACAAAAAAAATAAAAAATAAGTATAGTAGTTAGCCAAAAAAAAAAAAAAAAACAATGATGAACTTCATTTGGCGCTGAACGAATAAATGTAGCCCATCCATTGGATAGAATGGCCAACTAGTGCATTGGTGGTTGTTGGTTCATTTTAGCCCTTGGACTGCCAGTTCAGAGATGGAACCAAAATTGAGAACCAGAACCAAAACAAAGAATTAACTTGCATTTAGAACCAAATTAATAATTGATTTATACAAGTTGTGGTTGTTCAATTTTTTAAATAACAATTTTTAATTAATCAATTATACTGGGGTTAAACATGTTGTTAGTTTGAAAAAAAAATTTAGGTACACTTGAATTTTTATTTTAAGGTGGGATGAAGAGAAATGGCATCAGACATGTAATTGACATAGGTGATCGCATTATATCAATGGTATAATCTTAGTAACCTGAAAAAATCAGTTTTGTCCTATGTTTAAGTAGGTAGAATCAGATTCAATTTCAGTTGAACTTGCCTAATTATGTTTTTTTGAAAAATGGAAACTCAAGAGTCTTGAAATGTGAAGAACTAGGTCTGGAACTAGACCAAAGGCTCTATCTAAAAATTGTTGAACTAGAACCAAAGGTTCTTCAAATTAAAAAAAAAGGTTGGAACAAGGATTGAAAGTTCTTTTCAAAAATAAAATCTAGCCAACACTGGTCTTTACCATGGTACCAATGTACGTGCTTGTTCACTCAAGGCTATCTTGCAAAACTAGCCTTCTTGAAAATTTGGGTTTTGTTTGGCTCTTAGCTCCCTAGTTAAGAGGCATAAGTTGTCTATTAGTGTTGGGCCTTACCTACTTTGGTAGTTTAGAACTAACAATTTTGATTCCAAAAAACCAAACTAAAACCTAACCAAAATTTTGATCTAACCCATTAGTTAACCAAACCACCAAACATGGCGAGTAGGGAATTGGAATGTAGATTCCATTAAAAAAACAATTGTAACCAAACCTAGGTGGTACGTTAGGTATTTAGGGTTGGCATAGAACCAAATTGGGATATTTGCAAAAATTGGGTTTTGGTTCTAGTTGTAAGGGTTCGAGCTTTTCCTTTTAGGTTTTGTTTGTATTCTTTAGGGTTTTCTCTTGATTGTTTTTGTTTCCCATCTCCTTCTTTCTTTCACCCTTCATAGTCTTTGTTTCATTTTTCACCTTTGCAATCTTCATTTTGCTTTTTTGCCTTCATGGTTTCCATCTTGCTTTCCACCTTCACAAGTTTTGTTTTTTGCATTTTCCATCTCACTCATTTTTTAAAAAATTCCATTGTAAGTGCAAATGCACTCTCATTGTGTTTTGTTTTCAACTTGCATACTATGTTTTGAAATGTTTGTTTATAATGTGTCTCCTTCGTAAGTTTTCGCCTCCATTGGCTTGTAGTCACATTCAACATGTCTCCTCCACAAATTTTCGCTTTCTCCTTGCATTCTTGTTGGGTTTCACTTTTGGCTTGCACCTTGCATGTGGTGATGTTTATTTGCAACTCATCTCTTTTTGAACTTTTTTACTTTCGAGTTGTGCTTTGTAGTTTTTGTTTGTAATTTGCAATTCATTTCCATCATGATCTTTGTCTTCACCTTGCATTCTAAGGTCTTGCAATCCTTCCCCATAATCTTTTTTTTGTTTTTCTTTTGTTAGTTGTGTGTCCATTTCCATGCATGGTGTCCTTTCTTTGCAATTTATTCCATTCCAACAAAATTGATGCTTGTTGTAGCATGATTTTTTTCATTACCTTGTGCTATGCAGTGTTCCTTTGCAACATTTTTCAAGTTTTTTTAAATTTTGCTTTATACTAGTTGTGCCTTTTTTCCTCTACAAGTTTTTTCTTTTCTCTACCATAGCAAAACTATTGTCCACTAGACTACAACTCCTTTCCACCACATAGGTCTTTTGTCTTCTTTACAATAGGTAAGGTATATATTCTTCCTCTCTTTCTTTTTCTTTTTTGCTAAGTGGATGGGTATTAATGAGTAATGTGTTAAATTTCATGTCATAGGAGTGCAATCTATCCTTTCAAAATGGGATGCTATAGTAGGTGATTCCTTATGAATTGCCATTTTGTTTATTCTTGTAACTTATGATTAACATTGTTTTTTCCCCATAAGGAAAATGGAGAATGTGGACAACATACAAGCTATTACAAACATTCAAGTTCATAACATCATTGAAGTTCCATCTAAGACAATAAACTTGGATGTTGTTATTTCTATGGTTACATTAACCTCTATTGGCTATGCCAGTACTCTTACTTCAACATAAGCAAATCCATCTTCCATAGTTGTAAATGAAAAAACATTATGGTAGTTAACATTGGCAAAACAATGAAACTTTTAAAAGTTAAAAAGTTGCATTGCCACATCTTGGGCTTTCTATGCTTCACACAATGTTGCAAAAGTAAATTTTAACTCAATCCAAGTTGAACAATTAAGATGCATTTTGTGTTACCTAGTTGTTGGTTTTGTAGGTGTGAAAAAGGTATCATCAACTACAAGTCCATGAATGGAATTTTAGCTCTTTGGAAACATTTGGGGACCATTCACTAGAAAGTTTGTGTTGAATGGAATAAATAAATAAATAAATGTTAGACTTGAAGCTAAACAAGTAGTAAAAACAAAAAACTAGACCCACCCCATCTAACATTACATTATTTTTTGGTAGTGTTGCTCCATATGGTAAATATGATCCACATCAAAATAAATTTGAAAAGGATCTGGGTGCAATCATAATCAAACAAGTCAAAAAACACATCGGGTGACTATCAAAACTTTATAAAGCTATAATTTTGTTAGATATTGTTTTGTGGTGCCACTTTAATGGCATGTTAATCATGGAATGTAGTGTTAAATTACTAATATGAATCTTGAAAATTAAAAAAAAATTAAACAAAAACTATTTTGGGTTTTGGTTTTAATAAAGGACATTTGAACTTGAACAACAATTACATCAAAAGTAGTCAATTTTGTAAATTACTAAGCTAAAGACTCTTTTTATAAGGAAATTTTGATGAGAAAAAATTGAGATGATGTTAATTGATTATCCACATTCAAAAAACACTCACAAAGGTGAAAGCACACTACGGTGACCCCCTTTGGAGAGTTAGATTGTACTACTTTTTAGGGATGTGCATGTTTGAATGTATCTCACTTCAAACTTTTGAAAGATTTTCACAATATTTTTGCATATTATGTTAGAATATAACCAAGGCAAGTGATTAAAAAAGAAATTATTTCATTTCATTTTATAAAGTGAGAGATTGGAGTACATTTGTGAAAACAAATGTAATGTACCTATGTATTCAAAAACACAAACATACTCCAAAAATAATTTAAATGATTTTTAGTCTTTATGAAAGTTGAAGGTTTATTGAACCATGTTATTTCACATAATATGAACCATCTTTGGATACCATGTGACTAATTTGTAAATTTTCATCTCAAAAAATGTGTTTTTTCAGCACAGATGCGATAAATGTGTGGTAAATTGAAAATTTGACAAGAAATCAGATCCACATAGAAGATGACATGCATAGCTAGATGGGCCATTTTTAAAATTTCATTAAAATTGATTATTTTAATGAGTAATGAAACCTTAAAGTTAATGCAGTCAAAACAAAACTATGGCCCTATTATACTAATGTATATTATAAATATATTCATGTATCCTTCAATATAGATAATGAAATTTATTATTATTTAAAAATAATATTTCATAACATTAGTTTTGTAAAAATAATTGTTGTAGGGCCCAAAAACCAAAATTGATACCCAAAATAAAATGTACTATGCTTTTGGAACAATTATACTATATGTACTATAATACTAGACCCAAAAGTGCCCCAAAGGGGGTCAATGTAGTGTTTTTTCACCCATAATTTAATTTTTTTGAAATTTAAATAAAAAAATTAAAAACCTATCGAACAAAATTTTAAAATTTCAAAAGTCTTTTACCACATGTAAATGGGGTGTAATGTACATGACATTTAAAAAAAAATTAATTTCATGAAAAAATAAAATAAATCATTAAATAATTAAATATTTTCATACAATTTGAAATTAAGACATTTTGAAAACAAAATGCAAAATTTGGTAGAATCTGTACATTGAAAAAAAATTCTTAGTTATTCATGAAAAATTAATTAAAAAAAGTGATGTATTGAAAAAATAATATGTATTTTTAATAACATATTGCAAAAAAATTCATCCCAAAAGTCCTTTTTATGATAAATTAAAAATGACTACAAAAACGATTACAATCCTTAAATCTTTTGTCATTGTTGGATCATTTAATTATGATCACACCCATCTAGTCCTATTTATCACAAAAAAGTTGGTGCCTTTATCTTTTGTTGAGTCACCATTTCTTAAATGGTTAATTTTGAGGTAGAATCCTTGTGCCAATTTTCCTTCAAGGCATTAATTAATGAATGATCTTTTGCCAAGTTAGCTGAAAAATAAAAAAGAAATTCATTTATGAGGCTTTTGAATCATGCAACACTTTCTCGATGAGTTTTGACTTATGGATGTCAAGAGGAATGGACACTTTTGTTTTGATTGTTCATTTTTTGAACCACAATTACAAGTTTGGTCATGTAACCATTGGCTTATTTGAAATTGCTAACGCATTTGGAACTAGGTCATGGCCTTACAAGTTAATGAGGTGTTATGAACATATAGCTTCAATGTTAAGATTCTTGCATATGTGAAGGATGAAGTGTCATGGCCTAGGATATTTTGGGATACTTTGGGCAATGTCATGTTCTAGGATATTTTGGGATACTTTTGGCAATATCATGGCTTAAAATATTTTGGGATACTTGGGATACTTTTGGCAATGTCATGTCCTAGGATATTTTGGGATACTTTTGGCAATGTCATGGCCTAGGATATTTTGGGATATTTTTGGCAATATCATGGCCTAGGATATTTTGGGACTAGTATGGTTCAGGGTTATAAAAGGAAATAGTCTGGGGAACAACCCTTCAACAGATCAACACTAGTTAATGGATCAATAAAGCTTGTCTTGTCTTGTAATTCTCCACTTGTTTGTAGTCGGTCCATAACAGTTTGATCTATTCATTCTTCTTGTTTTTTTGTTTTGTTGTTTCAGTAAGTAGCTAAAGGTATCTTGAGGTGAAACTTGGAAAGGTTATAGAAGACTATAGGACGCTTCTACTCTCAAAGTTTCAAAAGAAAAGGATATGTTTTGTGAGAGTTAAGAGCTTTTGAAAACTCTGTGTCAGATCTGGTTTTTT
>Ga0116227_10013667_pt1 | contig 12661 bp, 13 predicted proteins | sample S1TSphgellanicum_FD_89693 | JGI IMG/M metagenome (GOLD analysis project Ga0116227, IMG submission 89693) | Host-associated microbial communities from peat moss isolated from Minnesota, USA - S1T2_Fb - Sphagnum magellanicum MG | ecosystem: Host-associated > Plants > Peat moss > Unclassified... | reverse complement strand
GAGGCCTTCGAGAAGGCCAACAAGGGCATGCGCCCGAACTTCATGGCCGTGGGCGGCTACGACGGCATGCGCGTGATCTACGAGGCCCTCAGGGCCACCAAGGGGCAGGGCGGCGGCGATGCGCTGCTGGCCGCCATGAAGGGCCAGATCTTCGAGAGCCCGCGCGGCAAGATCTTCATCGACGCGCAGACCCGCGACATCGTGCAGGACGTGTACCTGCGCAAGGTCGAGAAGAAGGACGGCCAGCTCTACAACGTGGAGTTCGACGTCATCAAGGACGTGAAGGATCCCGGAAAAACAAAGTAACCCCCCGAAGCGCCGCTGCGCGTCGCCTCCCCCTGCTGGGGGCAACGCCAGCGGCCCGGCAAAGCCGGTTCCGCGGCGTTCCTGACCAAAACAAATGCTGACCATCCTCTTTGACGGCATCGCCTACGGCATGCTGCTATTCGTGCTCGCCGTCGGGCTGGCCGTGACCATGGGGCTGATGAATTTCATCAACCTCGCGCATGGCGCCTTCGCGATGGTGGGCGGCTACATCACCGTGCTGCTGATGCAGCGCGCCGGCGTGCCCTTCCTGGCCTGCCTGCCGCTGGCCTTCCTCGGCGCGGCGCTGCTGGGCGCGGTGCTGGAGCGCACGCTGTACCGCCCGCTGTACCACCGCCCGCACCTGGACCAGGTGCTGTTCTCCATCGGCCTGGTCTTCATGGCGGTCGCCGGCTTCGACTATTTCATCGGCTCCACCCAGCAGATCATGCAACTGCCCGAATGGCTCAAGGGCCGCACCGAGATCGGCTCGGGCGACTGGATCCTGGGCATGGGCCACTACCGCATCTTCATCATCGTGGTCTGCGCCGCGCTCACCGTGGCGCTGCAGTACATCCTGGCGAAGACCCGTTTCGGCAGCCGCCTGCGCGCCTCGGTGGACGACCAGCGCGTGGCCGCCGGCCTGGGCATCAACGTGAACCTGGTGTTCCTCTCCACCTTCGCCGTCGGTTCGGGCCTGGCCGGCCTGGGCGGCGCCCTGGGCATCGAGGTGCTGGGCCTGGACCCGACCTTTCCGCTCAAGTTCATGGTGTACTTCCTGATCGTGGTGGCCGTGGGCGGCACCTCGTCCATCACCGGCCCGCTGCTGGCGGCGCTGCTGCTGGGCATCGCCGACGTGGCCGGCAAGTACTACATCCCCAAGCTCGGGGCCTTCATCGTCTACTGCCTCATGATCGTGATCCTGATCTGGCGCCCGCAGGGCCTGTTCGTGCGCAAGGGAGGGAAATGAACATGGACGCACAGACATCCCTGTTGCAGCGCTCGCGCTGGAAGGCCTGGGAGCCCGCGATCTGGCTCATCGGCTTCGCCGCGCCGCTGCTGGCGGCGCAGCACTCGCTGATCGTCAACGAGATCGCCATCGTCGCGCTGTTCGCGATGTCGCTGGACCTGATCCTGGGCTTCACCGGCATCGTCTCGCTGGGCCACGCGGCCTTCCTCGGCTTCGGCGCCTACAGCGCCGCGCTGTTCGCCAAGCACATCAATCCCGACCCGACGCTGGGCCTGCTGGTGGCCGCGGCCACCACCACCGTGCTGGGCGCGGCCTGCAGCCTGACCATCATGCGCGGCACCGACCTCACACGGCTGATGGTCACGCTCGGTGTGGGCCTGATCCTGCTGGAACTGGCCAACAAGCTCGACTGGCTCACCGGCGGCGCCGATGGCCTGCAGGGCGTGGTCATGGGCCCGGTGCTTGGCAAGTTCGAGTTCGACCTGCAGGGCCAGACCGCGGCCTGGTACTCGCTGGTGGTCACCTTCGTGCTGTTCGTGCTGATGCGCCGGCTGGTGAACTCGCCGTTCGGCGCCACGCTGATGGCCGTGCGCGACAACCGCCTGCGCGCCATGGCCATCGGCATCCCGGTGTCGGCGCGGCTGGCCGTGATCTACACCATCGCCGCCGGCGTGGCCGGCGTGGCCGGCGGCCTGCTGGCGCAGACCACGGGCTTCGCCTCGCTGGACGTGTTCGCCTTCGACCGCTCGGCCGACGTGATGCTGATGCTGGTGATCGGCGGCACCGGCTGGCTCTATGGCGGCGTGGCCGGCGCCGTGGTGTTCAAGCTGCTGCAGGACACACTGTCGGCCATCACGCCGCAGTACTGGATGTTCTGGATCGGCCTGTTCCTGGTGATCCTGGTGCTGGTGGGGCGCGAGCGGCTGCTGCGCCCCTGGACCTGGTTCGGCAAGAAAGCGAAGCAATCATGAGCGCAGCGCAAACCGTTCTGTCCGCGCGCGGTCTGGTCAAGCGCTTCGGCGGCATCACCGCCACCAACAACGTCACGCTGGACCTGCAGAAGGGCGCGCGCCACGCGCTGATCGGCCCCAATGGCGCCGGCAAGACGACCCTGATCAACCTGCTGACCGGCGTGCTCGAACCCACCGAGGGCAGCATCACGCTCGAAGGCCAGGACATCACGCGCCTGGCGCCGCATCAGCGCGTGCGCCGCGGCATGGTGCGCACCTTCCAGATCAACCAGCTGTTCGACACGCTCACGCCGCTGCAGACGCTGGCGCTCACGGTGTCGCAGCACCAGGGCCTGGGTGCGCGCTGGTGGCCTTCGCTGGGCGCCAGCAAGGCCGTGGCCGAACGCTGCGAGGTGTTGCTCGAACAGTTCCACCTCACCGACGTGATGAACCAGCCCACCCGGGTGCTGGCCTACGGCAAGCGCCGGCTGCTGGAGATCGCCATCGCGCTGGCCTGCGAGCCGCGCGTGCTGCTGCTGGACGAGCCCGTGGCCGGCGTGCCGGCGGGCGAGCGCGAGGAGCTGCTGCAGACCGTGGCGGCGCTGCCGGCCGATGTGTCGGTGCTGCTGATCGAGCACGACATGGACCTGGTGTTCAGCTTCGCCAGGCGCATGACGGTGCTGGTCAACGGCACCGTATTGACCGAGGGCAACCCCGAGCAGATCGCCAACGACCCGCAGGTCAAGGCGGTGTACCTGGGGCATGGAGAAGAAGCGCATGGCTGACGAGCTACTCAAGATCGAGGACCTGAGCGCCGGCTACGGCGAGGCCGTGGTGCTCAACCATGTCTCGCTCGCGCTGGGCGAGGGCGAGACCCTGGCCCTGCTGGGGCGCAACGGCACCGGCAAGACCACGCTGATGAACACGCTGGCCGGCGCCACCACGCAGCACGGCGGGCGCATCACGCTCGGCGGCGCGGCCCTGCACAAGCTGCCCTCGCACGAGCGCGCGGCGGCCGGCATCGGCTGGGTGCCGCAGGAGCGCAACATCTTCAAGTCGCTCACCGTGCACGAGAACCTCACCGCCGTGGCGCGGCCCGCGCGCGCGGGCCGCGCGGCGCGGCACTGGACGCCCGAGCGGGTGTACGAGATGTTCCCGCGCCTGGCCGAGCGCAAGACCAACCTGGGCACCCAGCTGTCCGGCGGCGAGCAGCAGATGCTGGCCGTGGGCCGCGCGCTGGTGCTCAACCCCACGCTGCTGCTGCTGGACGAGCCGCTGGAGGGCCTGGCGCCGATCATCGTGGAGGAGCTGCTGCGCGCCATCGCGCGCATCACGCGCGACGAGGGCCTGTCGGCCATCATCGTGGAGCAGCACCCCCAGGCTATCCTGGCCATCTCGCACCGCACGGTGGTGCTGGACCACGGCTCGGTGGTGCACGCGGGCAGCGCGCAGGAGCTGCGCGAGCAGCCGGCCCTGCTGGACCGCCTGCTGGGCGTGGCGCGCGGCTGAGGCCCGTGCCTTGCGCGCTATTTTTTTCATAGCTGCCGGCGCTTGCTGCGCCTGCATGGGAGCCCTGAATGAGTCTTGACATCCAGCGCCGCAGCCTGCTGGCGGCGGCCGCCGCAGCTGCCGCGGCAGGCCTTGGCCCGCTGGCCCGGGCCCAGGGCGCGGCCTACCCGGCCAAGCCGATCCGCGTGCTCGTGCCGTTCGGACCCGGCGGCGTGGCCGATCTCACGGCCCGCACCGTGGGCCAGAAGCTGGGCGAGCTGCTGGGCCAGAGCGTGATCATCGACAACCGGCCCGGCGCGGGCGGCGTGGTGGCCGGCGACACCGTGGCCAAGGCCGAGCCCGATGGCTATACCCTGCTGCTCATGAGCAATGGCACGGCGGTGAGCGCGGGCTTGTTCAAGAGCCTGCCCTTCGATGCGCAGAAGGACTTCGCGCCGATCTCGCTGCTCGGCCTGTTCGACCTGGCCATCGTCACGCCCGGCGGTTCGCGCTTCAGGAACCTGGGCGAGCTGCTGGCCTTCGCGCGCGCCAACCCGGGCAAGCTCAACCTGGGCAGCATCAACGTCGGCAGCACCCAGAACCTGGCGGCCGAGCTGTTCAAGAGCACGGCGGGCGTCAACGTGCAGGTGGTGCCGTTCAACGGCACGCCGGCCATCGTCACCGCGCTGCGCGGCGGCGAGATCGATGCCGCGGTGGAGATCCTCAGCCCGCTGCTGCCGCAGGTTTCGGCCAAGGCGGTGCACGTGCTGGCGGTGATGGGCGACAAGCGCGCCGCCGCCTTGCCCGAGGTGCTGACGGTGGCCGAGAGCGGCGGTACGCTGGCCGGCTTCAGCGTGGCCTCGTGGAACGCGCTGGCCGCGCCGGCGCGCACGCCACGGCCCGTGGTCGAGCGCCTGAACCGCGAGCTGCGGGCCGCGCTCGGCTCGCCCGAGGTGAAAAAGCGCCTGGCCGACCTCAACGTCGAGGCCCGTGCCAGCACGCCCGAGCAGCTGGGCGCGCTGCTGGCTTCGGAGACCCGGCGCTGGAGCGAGGTGATCGCGCATGCCGGTATCGCCCGCCAGTGAACGCGCCGCCATGGCCTGATCCTGCCCCGCCCTGCAAGAATCCCTTCCCATGACCCCCATCGCTTTCGTCGCCTCGGCCCCCTGTTCGTCGTCCTGGCTGCGTCCGCTGCGCGGCCTGTTGCTGGGCCTGGCTCTGCTGTCCGGGCTGGCGCCGGGTGCATGGGCCCAGTCCGGCTACCCCGCGAAGCCGCTGCGCATCGTCGTGCCGTTCGCCGCCGGCGGCGCGGTGGACACGGTGGCCCGGGTGGTCGGCGAGCGCCTGTCGCAACAGCTCGGCCAGCCGGTGGTGGTGGACAACAAGCCCGGCGCCAACGCCAACATCGGCGCCGACGCCGTGGCCAAGGCCGCGCCCGACGGCTACACCCTGCTGGTGGCGGCCAACGGCCTGGCCACCAACATGGCGCTGTACCCCAGCCTGCCGTTCAACACGCTGCGCGACTTCGCGCCGGTCTCGCGCCTGGGCTATGCGCCGCTGGTGCTGGTGACCGCGCCGTCCCAGCCGTTCAAGACCCCGCAGGAGCTGCTGGCCTGGGGCCAGGCCCATCCGGGCCAGCTCACCTACGGCTCGGCCGGCAACGGCAGCTCGGGCCACCTGGCCGGCGAGCTGCTGGCCTCGGCCGCGCATGTCGACGCGCTGCACGTGCCCTACAAGGGCGGCGCACCGGCCCTGGTGGACCTGATCGCGGGCCGCACCTCGTTCATGCTGCTCAACCCGCTGGAAGTGCTGCCGCACCTGCAGTCGCAGCGGCTGCGCGCGCTGGCCACCAGCGGCGGCCAGCGCATCGCGCTGCTGCCCGAGCTGCCGACGCTGGCCGAATCCGGCCTGCCCGGCTACGAGGCCACCGTCTGGTGGGGCCTGCTGGCGCCCGCCGGCACGCCGCGCGAGATCGTGGCCCGCCTCAACGCCGAGACGCTCAAGGCCCTGGCCGACCCGGCGGTGCGCGAGCGCCTGACGGCGCTGGGCGCGGTGATCACGCCCAGCACGCCCGAGCAGTTCGGCGCCTTCCTGCGCGCCGAGATCGACAAATGGGCCGCCGTGATCAAGGCGGCACGCATCCAGCCGGACTGAGCGGCTCAGAGCCAGAGTGACCCCGCATTCACAGGAAGACACGGCATGACAGCGCATCGGATCGGTGTGATCGGCTACGGCGAGGTCGGCAAGACCTTCGCCGCCGGCCTCAAGGACCAGGCCGGCGTGGCCGGCATGGGCGCCTGGGACCTCAAGTTCGCCGACGCGGCGCGGCAGGACGCCGAGCACGCGCACGCGGCCCGCGCCGGCGTCACCGCGCACGACGGAATGCGCGCGCTGTGCGAGGCCAGCGATCTCATCATCTCGGCCGTGACCGCGTCCAGCACGCTGGCCGTGGCGCGCGAGGCGGCGGCGCACATCCGCCCCGGCACGCTGTTCCTGGACCTCAACTCGGCCTCGCCCGGCACCAAGCAGCAATGCGCCGCGCTGGTCGACGCGCGCGGCGCCCACTACGTGGAGGCCGGCGTCATGACTTCGGTGCCGCCTTATGGCATCCGCGTGCCCATGCTGCTGGGCGGTGCCCGGGCGGCTGAACTCGCGGCCGTGCTGGCGGGCTGGGGCATGGACGCCAGGGCCGTGAGCGAGCGGCTCGGCGTGGCCAGCGCCATCAAGATGTGCCGCAGCGTGATGATCAAGGGCCTGGAGGCGCTGGTGATCGAGAGCTACGTCACCGCGCGCGCCTACGGCGTGGAAGATCATGTGCTGCCCACGCTGGCCGAGACCTTTCCCTCGATCGACTGGGAGAAGCAGGGCGCCTACTTCTTCAGCCGCGTGGTGCAGCACGGCCAGCGCCGCGCCGAGGAGATGCGCGAATCGGCCAACACCGTGCGCGAGGCCGGCTTCGCGCCCTTCATGGCCGCGGCCATCGCCGACAAGCAGCAGTGGGTGGCCGACCAGGCGCGCGACGGCGTGTTCGCCGGCGTGGCCCGGGACGCAGCCTGGCAGGACTACGCCGACCGGCTGCTCGCCGCGCTCCCGAAAAAATAGCAGCTGACGCAGGGCCGGCTTGGCTTGCAGGCACTTCAGATCGGCGAGACCACCGGCTGGCCCGAGAAGTGGGCCTGCATGTTCCGCAGGAAGCGCGTCACCGTGGCCTGCACGGCCTCGGGCGAGCGTCCCGCGATGTGCGGCGTGATCACGATGTTGGGCAGGTCTATCAATTCCTCGGGCCGGTGCGGCTCGCTCTCATAGACGTCGATGCCGGCCGCGCCCAGGCGCCCTTCGCGCAGCGCCCGCGCCAGGGCGGAGGTGTCGACCACGCTGCCGCGCGCGATGTTGACCAGCGCGCCGTGCGGACCGATGGCCTGCAGCACCTCGGCATTCACCAGGTGCCGGGTGGCGGGGCCGCCGGGCGTGGCCACCACCAGGAAATCGCACCAGCGGGCCAGCGCCAGCGTGCTGTCGAACCAGGCATGCGGCACGTCGGCCTTGGGGCCGCGGCTGTGATAGCCCACCTCCAGGTCGAAGCCGGCGGCGCGGCGCGCGATCTTGCGCCCGATCAGGCCGAAACCCAGCAGCCCCAGCCGCTTGCCCGAGACGGTGGGCGTGTAGGCCGTGAGCTGGTCGCGCCAGAGGCCGTCGCGGCAGCCGCGGTCCAGCCGCACGATGCCGCGCACGGCCGCGATCAGCAGGCCGAAGGCATGGTCGGCCACGCAGTCGTCGTTGGTGCCGGCGCCGTTGCTCAGCACGATGCCGCGCGCGCGGGCGGCGGCCAGGTCGATCTGCTCGTAGCCCACGCCGAGCGCGCAGACCAGCTCCAGCGCGGGCAGGGCGGCGATCTCGGCGGCGGTCAGGCCGATGGTGCCGATGGTCAGCACCGCGCGGATACGGCCGCCCTGGGTGGCGATGGCCTGCGCGCGTCGCGCGTCGTCGGGCGCGTAGACCACGTCGTGGGCGGCGCTGAGCTGGGTGAGGTACTCGTCCTGCAGCGGACACAGGACCAGCAGGGGGATGGCGGAGTTCATGGCGGAAGGCAAGTGAAGGACGAGGCGGTTGGAGGGCGCCGGCCGGCCAGGGTTCAACCTGGCGCGCCCGGACGCAGCTTCAGTCTGCCTTGACCCGGCCGCTGCCCACCACCGGCCGCCAGCGCCCGATCTCGCGCGCGATCAGCGCGCCGAACGCCTCGGGCGGGTTGGGCGTGGCGATGGCGCCCTCGCTGGCCAGTCGGCTCTTGAGTTCTGGCGAGCCCAGCGCCAGGTTGATCTGCGCATTGAGCTTGAGCACGACCTCGCGCGGCGTGCCGGCCGGCGCCACCACGCCGTACCACTGGTCGGCCTCGAAGCCCGGGTAGCCGCTCTCGGCCACGGTGGGCAGATCGGGCAGGGCCTCCAGCCGCTGCGGCGAGGAGACCGCCAGCGCCCGCAGCTGCCCGCTTCGGACCTGGCCGATGACCGCCGGCGCGCCGGTGAACAGCAGCTGGATCTGGCCGCCCACCAGGTCGGTCACCGCCGGCGCGGTGCCGCGGTAGGGAATGTGCAGCAGCGAGGTGCCGGTCTCCAGCTTGAAGTACTCGGTGGCCAGGTTGGCCGCGCTGCCATTGCCGCCCGAGCCGTAGTTCAGGCTGCCGGGGCGGGCCCGGGCCAGCGCCACCAGTTCCTTGACATTGCGCGCCGGCACCGAGGGGTGCACCACCAGCACATTGGGCACGCGCGCCACCCAGGCCACCGGCGCGAAGCTCCTGACCGGGTCGTAGGGCAGGTGCGGGTAGAGCGAGGGGTTCACGGCCAGCGTGCCGATGTGGCCCATCAGCAAGGTGTAGCCGTCGGGCGCGGCCTTGGCCACCTTGTCGGCGCCGATGCTGCCGCCGGCGCCGGGCACGTTGTCGATCAGCACCGGCTGGCCCCAGGCCTCGGTCAGCTTCTGGCCGATGGCGCGCGCCAGGATGTCCGTGGAGCCGCCGGGCGTGAACGGCACGACCAGCCGGATCGGCTTGGCCGGCCAGCTCTGTGCCAGCGCGGCTTGCAAGGGAAAAAGCCCGCCAGTGCAGGCGCACAGGGCAAGGAATGCTCTTTTTTTCATAGCGGTTTCGAATCGGTCAGGGTTTGGCCACGACGCCGGGCGCCGTCTGGCGGATCAGGTCCAGGATGGCCTGCAGGGTCAGCGTGGCGGGGCGCTGCGAGCTGGTGGCCAGCGAGAGCTTGGTGCGCAGCGGCGGTGAGTCGATGGCCCGCACCGCGAACGCGCCCGGGCGGCCGGAGCCGGCCACTGCGTTGCGCGACAGCACGGCGCTGCCGGCGCCGTCGGCCACCAGGTCCAGGATGGCGGACACGCCGTCGATCTCCAGCGCGATCTGCGGGCGGCAGCCGATGTTGGCCAGTTCGGTTTCCACCATCATGCGGATGGCGTTGGGCCGGCTCGGGATCACCAGGGGCAACTGCGCCAGCTCGCGCAACGGCATCGGGCCGGGCGGCGGGTCCTCGGGCAGACCGGGCGGGCGCGCCTGCACCAGGAACAGGTCTTCCTCGATCAGTGGCGCGATGTCGATCTCGGCCGTGGGCTGGGCGTTGTAGAGCACGGCGATGTCCAGCCGGCCGGTCAGCAGCGCCTCCTGCAGCGCCGCTGACAGGCCCTCGCTGATGGACACCGCGGCGTCCGGCATCTGCTGGCGCACAGCGCGCATCAGTGGCACGGTGAGCACCCGCGCCAGGCTGGTGGGCAGGCCCAGGGCCACGCGCCCGGCCAGCGCGCCGCGCACTCGGCCCAGCTCCTCGCGGGCCCGCTCGACCTGGTGCAGGATGCCGCGGCCATGGGCCAGCAGCAGCTTGCCGGCCTCGGTGGTGGTGGCGCCCCGGCCGTTGCGCACCAGCAGGTTCTGGCGCAACTCCACCTCCAGCAGGCGCACCTGGCGGCTCAGGGCCGGCTGGGCGATGCCCAGCACCACCGAGGCGCGGGTGAAACTGCCCAGCTCGGCCACGCGCACGAAATATTCCAGCTGCCGGAGGTCCACGATTGCCCTGGTTTTTGAATAACTTTGATTCAATTATGCTGCATTGATATAGCTGCTAGTCGGGGCAAGGCCTTCTTCAAACCTCTTCGCGCGCCCACAATGCACAGAGGAAAAACCCGAGGAACGACCCATGAGCCAAGCCAAGCCCCTCATCATCGATGTGCACGGGCACTACACCACCGCGCCCAAGGCGCTGGAGAACTGGCGCAACCAGCAGATCGCCGGCATTCAGGACCCGTCGGCTGCGCCCAAGGTCGCCGACCTGAAGATCAGCGACGACGAACTGCGCGAATCCATCGAGCTCAACCAGCTCGCCAAGATGCGCGAGCGTGGCTCCGACATCACCATCTTCAGCCCGCGCGCCAGCTTCATGGCCCACCACATCGGCGACTTCCAGGTCTCCAGCACCTGGGCCGCGATCTGCAACGAGCTGTGCTACCGCGTGAGCCAGCTGTTCCCCGACAACTTCATCCCGGCCGCGATGCTGCCGCAGTCGCCTGGCGTGGACCCCAGGACCTGCATCCCCGAGCTGGAGAAGTGCGTCAAGGAGTACGGCAACGTCGGCATCAACCTGAACCCCGATCCCTCCGGCGGCCACTGGACCAGCCCGCCGCTGTCCGACCGCCACTGGTACCCGATCTACGAGAAGATGGTGGAGTACGACATCCCGGCCATGGTGCACGTCAGCACCACCTGCAACCCGGCCTTCCACACCACCGGCTCGCACTACCTCAATGCCGACACCACGGCCTTCATGCAGTGCCTGACGTCCGACCTGTTCAAGGACTTCCCGACGCTGAAGTTCCTGATCCCGCACGGCGGCGGCGCGGTGCCCTACCACTGGGGGCGCTTTCGCGGCCTGGCGCAGGAGATGAAGAAGCCGCTGCTGCAGGACCACCTGCTGAACAACATCTTCTTCGACACCTGCGTCTACCACCAGCCCGGCATCGACCTGCTGACCAAGGTCATCCCGGTGAAGAACGTGCTGTTCGCCAGCGAGATGATCGGCGCGGTGCGCGGCATCGACCCGGAGACCGGCCACTACTACGACGACACCAAGCGCTACATCCTGTCCACGCCCAACCTCACGGACGAGGACCGCTACCAGGTGTTCGAAGGCAATGCACGCCGCGTGTTCTCGCGGCTGGACGCCGCACTCAAGGCCAAGGGCCGCTGATCAGGAAACAAGGAGCACGAACATGTACGAACTCGGAGTCGTCTACCGCAACATCCAGCGCGCCGACCGCGAAGCTGCGGACGGCCTGGCCGCGCTTGGCTCGGCCACGGTGCACGAGGCCATGGGCCGCGTCGGCCTGCTCAAGCCCTACATGCGGCCCATCTATCCCGGCGCGCAGGTGTCGGGCACGGCCGTCACGGTGCTGCTGCACCCCGGCGACAACTGGATGATGCACGTCGTGGCGGAGCAGATCCAGCCCGGCGACATCGTGGTCGCCGCCGTCACCGCCGAGAACTGCGACGGCTTCTTCGGCGACCTGCTGGCCACCAGCTTCCAGGCGCGCGGCGCGCGCGCGCTGGTCATCGACGCCGGCGTGCGCGACGTCAAGACGCTGCAGGAGATGAACTTCCCGGTCTGGAGCAAGGGCATCAGCGCCAAGGGAACCATCAAGGCCACCATCGGCTCGGTCAACATCCCCGTGGTCTGCGCCGGCATGATCGTCACCCCCGGCGACGTGATCGTGGCTGACGACGACGGCGTGGTCTGCGTGCCCGCGGCGCTGGCGCGCAAGACGCTGGAGGCCGCCCGCGCCCGCGAGGCCAACGAAGGCGAGAAGCGCGCCAAGCTGGCTGCCGGCGTGCTGGGCCTGGACATGTACAAGATGCGCGAGCCGCTCGAAAAGGCCGGCCTGAAATACATCGACTGACACCATGACTCAACAAGCCAACGACAAACCCACCAGCGGCGATTTCAAGAAGACCGCCGGCTGGCTCGACTGGTACACCGGCCCGAGCAAGCCCGGGTTCCAGCTGCCCGCGGGCGCCGTGGACGCCCACTGCCACGTGTTCGGCCCCGGCGCCGAATTTCCCTACGCGCCAGAGCGCAAGTACACGCCCTGCGACGCCAGCAAGCAGCAGCTGTACGCGCTGCGCGACCACCTGGGCTTCACCCGCAACGTGGTGGTGCAGGCCACCTGCCACGGCGCCGACAACCGCGCCATGGTCGATGCCCTGGTCCATTCGGGCGGCAAGGCGCGCGGCGTGGCCACGGTGCGCCGCAGCGTCAGCGACGCGGACATCCAGGCCATGCACGACGCCGGCGTACGCGGCGTGCGCTTCAACTTCGTCAAGCGCCTGGTGGACTTCACGCCCAAGGACGAGCTGATGGAGATCGCCGGCCGCATCGCGAAGTGGGGCTGGCATGTGGTGATCTACTTCGAGGCGGTGGACCTGCCCGAGCTGTGGGACTTCTTCACCAGCCTGCCCACCACGGTGGTGGTGGACCACATGGGCCGGCCCGATGTGGGCAAGCCGGTGGACGGCCCCGAGTTCGAGCTGTTCGTGAAGTTCATGCGCGAGCACGGCAACGTGTGGAGCAAGGTCAGCTGCCCCGAGCGGCTCTCGGTGGCGGGGCCCAAGGCCCTCGGCGGCGAGCAGAACGCCTACCGCGACGTGATCCCGTTCGCCCGGCGCATCGTGGAGACCTTCCCCGACCGCGTGCTCTGGGGCACCGACTGGCCGCATCCCAACCTCAAGGACCACATGCCCGACGACGGCCTGCTGGTGGACTTCATCCCACACATCGCCACCACGCCCGAGCTGCAGAAAAAATTGCTGGTGGACAACCCGATGCGCCTGTATTGGCCAGAGGAAGTGAAAGGCTGACCATGTCCCTCGACAAACCTTACCTGGACGTGCCCGGCACGACCATCT
>Ga0116227_10013666_pt1 | contig 12663 bp, 7 predicted proteins | sample S1TSphgellanicum_FD_89693 | JGI IMG/M metagenome (GOLD analysis project Ga0116227, IMG submission 89693) | Host-associated microbial communities from peat moss isolated from Minnesota, USA - S1T2_Fb - Sphagnum magellanicum MG | ecosystem: Host-associated > Plants > Peat moss > Unclassified... | reverse complement strand
GTGAAACAGTTGACCAAGACTGCCGCCGTGGAATACGCGGCCCAGGGGATACGCGCCAATGCGATCTGCCCGGGTACGATCAAGACGGCGATTACCGCGGCGCTGCCCCCCGAATATATCAAGGCCATCATCGCGGCCAATCCGGTCAAGCGCATCGCAGAACCGGTGGAGGTTGCGCAGCTTGCGGTTTTCCTGGCGAGCGACGAGTCGTCGTTCATTACGGGTACGGAAATCACGATCGACGGCGGCTACACCGCCATATGAACGATCGACGAGAGAAAGCCCGACGGTGTGGAAATCATAGGCACTAGCTCAATGACGAAAGAAGCAGACTTCGATGCTGTGGTGATCGGTGCGGGATTGACCGGCCTGTATCAGACCTATCGACTGCGCGAGATGGGTTACCGCGTGCTGGGGGTCGAGGGGTCAGACAACATTGGCGGTGTCTGGCATTACAACCGCTATCCAGGCTGTCGAATCGATTCGGAGAGCGAAGTTTACGGCTACTTCTGGAACGAACAGCTCAAGCAGGAATTCAACTGGTCCGAGCGCTTTTCCGCGCAGCCCGAAATCCTGAAATATATCCATCGGGCGGCCGAGATCATGGACATCCGCAAGGATTTTATCTTCAACGCCAGGGTTCAAAAGGCGGTGTTCGACGAAGAGTCGAACCTCTGGACGCTTGAATTCCAGCAACCTGACCGTGCGCCTGTGACGGCACGGTTCGTCTTCTCGGCACTCGGGCCCTTGTCAGCGCCTCAGATGCCCAACTATCCCGGTATCAACACCTTCAAGGGCGAGAGTTATCACACGGCAACATGGCCGCGCGACCCCAACGGACTTGGCCCGGCAAAGCTGGATTTCTCCAACAAGCGGGTGGCGGTGATCGGCCTGGGGTCGACCGGCGTGCAGGTGATTCAGGAGATGGGCAAGCAGGCGGGGCACCTGACGGTCTTCCTGCGCTCGCCGAACTGGTGCACCCCGCTGGGCAACGGGCCCATGGAGCCGGAGCGGATGGCCTATATCAAATCGCACTACAATGAGTTCACCGCCAAGTGCGATGCGTCCATCGCTGGCTTCCCGCACGAATTCATTCCGAAGAACCTGTTCGATGTCCCGCAGGCTGAACGCGACGCCAAGCTGGAAGAACTGTACCAAGGGCCGGGCTTCTCGCTGTGGCTTGGGGCATATCAAGATGTCCTGTCAGACCCTGCAGCGAACAAATATGTCTCGGAATTCGTGGCACGGAAAATTCGTGAACGGGTCAAGGATCCCCGTATCGCTGAACTGCTTATCCCTAAGGACCATGGTTTCGGGATGAAGCGGGTTCCGCTCGAGACCCATTATTACGAGGTCTACAATCAAGAGAATGTTTCGGTTGTCGACCTGAATACAACGCCGATTACCCGAATCACCCCCCATGGCGTGCAGACCACTGATGCCCTGCACGAATTCGACGTCATCATTTACGCCACCGGCTTCGATGCGGTCAAGGGATCGTGGAACCGCATGGACATTCGCGGCGCGGGCGGCGTTGCGCTGAAAGACGAATGGAATAAAGGCGTCAAGACCTACATGGGCATGCAGTGCCCCGGGTTCCCCAATTTCTTCATGTTGGTCGGGCCACAGAGTGGCGCCACTTTCTGCAATATCCCACGCTGTTCCGCACTTGCTGTCGACTGGCTGAGCGAAATGATGGCTCATGCCAAGAGTGCCGGCATCCATCGCATCGAACCCGAAACCGCCGCGGCCGAAAATTGGACGCTTTATTGCTCCAAGCTGATGGGTAAGCTGCTGCTGGGCCAGACCAACTCCTGGTTCACCGGGATCAACAAGAACATCGCGGGTCGCGACAAGCGCGAGGTGTTGTTGTTCGTCGGCGGCAATCCCAGGTTCCGGGAGTACTGTGACGACGTGCGCGAGCACGATTACAAGGGATTCATCCTGTCGTGAAGGAGCAAAACCGATGAGTCGACTTTCTGGTAAGACGGCGGTGGTGACCGGGGGCGGACGCGGTTTGGGTTCTGCCATCGCGACTGCACTGGCAGCCGAAGGCGCGCATGTCCTGGTGGTCGACAGAAACAGGGAAGCGGCCGATATCATCGTTGCACAGATCAAGGCCTCCGGTGGTTCAGCCTCTGCCGAGACCCTGGACATCAGCGACCGTGAGGCGGTCATGGTGTTTGGCGGTCGCATGATGGAGCAATACGGCAAGATCGACGTTCTGGTGAACAATGCGGGCATAGCGCCCCGCATCAAGCTGGACGATCCCAATCTGATGCAAATGTGGGATCAGGTCATCAACGTGAACCTCAGCGCACAGTGGTGCATCACCGTTGCCCTGTTGCCCACGTTGAAGCACGCTGGCGCAAGCGTCATCTTCGTCTCGTCGATTGCCGGGTTCACGGCGCCGAGATCAAGCGCCGCCTATGGTGCGTCCAAGACGGGCATCCGTTCGCTGGTCCAGTATTTCGCCCGCGTGCTTGGGCCGATGGGTGGTCGGGTCAACGCACTGGCACCGGGCCGGATGAAGAGTGACTTGATGACGGTCACGGGCGAGGCGGGCGAAAAATTCCTTCAACGGGTACCGCTCGGTCGGGTTGGCGAGACCCATGAGATTGCCGGTCCCGCCGTGTTCCTTGCCTCCGACATGTCGTCCTATGTGACGGGGGTCACGATCCCGATCGATGGCGGTTACCTGGCGCTGTGATCGGCCATGACCAAGATTGAGCCGTTCCTGCCGACGAATCTCGCGCAGACGGGTAGTGGTCTGAATCGGCCGGAATGCGTGCTGGCAGCGCGAGACGGATCGCTTTACACCGGCGATTGGACGTTGGGCATCGCGCGAATCGCACCCGATGGGACCACCGGCCCCGCGGTCGAGGCAGATCTGATTGCGAAGGGCTTCCGGCCAAACGGCATCGCGCTGACGGCAGATGGCAACTTTTTGTTCGCCAATCTCAGCAAAAAGGCGGGTGGTGTCTGGCGGGTCGGCCGGCGTGGTGAGGTCCACCCCTTTGCAACAGAGGTTGCAGGCCATCCGATTCCGCCCACCAATTTTGTGCTGGTAGACGGCGACCGGGTGTGGATCACCATCAGTGCATCGACGAGCAAGCACGAGCGCTTTACCGCTCAAGAGAACACCGGCCAGATACTTCTGGTGCGGGATGGCAACGTAACAGTTGCGGCAGACGGTCTGAACTGGACGAACGAACTGCGGATCTCACCGGACGGCAAGTACCTTTTCGTCAATGAAACCTTTGCCTGCCGTACCACCCGGTACGAGGTGGCGGCAGATGGCACGTTGACCAATCCGTTCCGGCTCACCTTCCCGGGAGGCACCTTCCCCGATGGCATGGCCTTCGATGTGGAGGGTGCGCTGTGGATCATCTGTGTCGTGTCCAACCGCCTGATCCGCGTCGCACCGGATCTGACATGGACCGTCGTGTTCGAAGACATCGCGCCCAGCGCGCTCGAGACAATTGCCTCGGCGCACGCCAAGGGTTGCCTAACCTGGGAACAAATCGCGCAAAGCCGTGGGTCTTGTGTGTCAAACCTGTCGAGCGTTGCTTTCGGCGGACCGGACCTGAAGACGCTCTATCTGGGCGGACTGGGCATTGGCGCGGTGCAGGTGTTGCGCTCTCCGGTAGCGGGAATGCCAATGGAGCATTGGCGATGAGAACACCCCGGCCGGCGCGACAGGGGCCCATGAATCAATTCGACAATGCGTTGCTCAGCTCGGCCAGCCGCCCCGGCAAATCGCTCGCCACGAAGTCCAATTGAATTTCGTTCAAGTCCAGCGCCGCAATAGCCGCGGCGTTGCGGTTCATCGGATGGGGCTCGAGGCCAAATGTCGACCCGGTCTCCAACGCCAATTGAGAGCCGAGATTGATCAGCGAGGCGAGTGGGCGATGGCTTTCCCGTGTGGCCATCGGGTCGTGATGATCCTGCACGGCGGCGATGAGAGTCTCCGGCATCTGCCACGCCTCGAATAGCACGGCGACGCACACTTCGTGGCCCACGCTCGACCGTTCGGCTTCCAGCATCCGCATGGCGCGCCGATCATCGGCTCTGCGCGCCCCGATCATGGCGTCGACTCCCGGGCGGTCCAAGGACACCTGCACCAGGATACCGAGGTTGTGCAACAGGCCGGCCATAAACGCTTCGCAAGCCAGTGAGGGACAGCGAATCCGGGCCAGGCACTCGGCGGCCACCGCCGTCGCGAGGCTGTGCCTGAGCACCGGCCGCATATCGAGGAGGCTTTGGCTGGCGCCCCGATTGAGGGTCCGGTCGAGACAGGCCGCGGCCGCAATCCCGCGCACGGCACTCACCCCCAAGACCACGAGCGCGCGGTCCATGGTGGCGATCGCTTGCGGCTGACCATAATACGGCGAATTGGCCACCCGCAGCACCCGTGCCGCCAACACAGGTTCCTGCTTTAGCAATGTCACCGTCTCCCTGGCATCGACCTCCGGCTTGCCGAGGGCCGCCATGATGCGCGCCGCATTATCCGCGGTGCCGCCGAGGATTCCGCGCGCGACGGCCGCCTTGATGATCTGCGCGCGCTCGATGCGCGGGGTCGAATTGTTGATGGCTTCCATGACATGACGTTTATCGGCGGCTGGGGCGTACAGGTGACGCGACGCCGGTCACAAAACGCAGAATTGCCACCCGCGGGCGCATCGGAAACGGCTTGTTCGGCCGATAACCATGGCAATCGATTCCTCCCCGAAGCCCAACAGGACACGCGTGCCGTGACTCCCGAGTCGATGCCGTCGCACGATACATCCGCACCCAAGCCCATCGGGCTGGGCGGGACCCTGCGCAATGTCAAAGTGATCGATCGGCCGACCACCGCGGTCTGGCTGGGACTGTTCACGGTTTCCGTGGGAATCGCGCTCTCAGTCTGGATGACTATGCGATGCGATGCGCACAACGATGTGCTGCTGCGAGATGCGCTTCGCAGCAACGGAGCGCGGACGCTCGCGACCCTGGTTTCACGCATGCAGTCCCTGGAAGCCGGTATCCGAGGGGCGCGCGGTGCGATTCTGGTCGGCGGTCAGCAGTTGATGACGCCTGATGCCTACCGACTGTACGCAGAATCAGCCAATCCAAACGGCGAATTTCCGGGGATCCGTGGCGTTGGATTCATCGAGCACGGAAAAACTCACGACCTGATCAAGCTCGTTGCGCCGCTGGCGGCCAACAGCGCGCTGATTGGCAGGGACATCGACGCGGATCCGAGGTTGCTCGAGGCCGCATCGACCGCGACGGACCGAGGCGCCGCCATCATGACGCCGCCGCTGCGTGCGCCCGCGGCCGATGATGCCGCGTCGACTTCGGTGTGGGTGTTCTTGCCCGTCTACGATCAACGCTCATCGTCGACCATTGGCTGGACATTTGCGTCGGTCGATCTCGATGCCCTCGCCCGCCACATCGATGTCAGTAACGACTTCACGCTCCGAGTGACCGATGTCTCCCTTCCCGGTGGCGATACTCCCGTGTTCAGCGTGGGCAATCTGGAGTCGGACCTCCTCATCACTCCCGTGTCACTGCCGGACGTCGAGGTCTACGGGCGCCGCTGGCACGCCACGGCGCTCGCGGGCGCAGACTTTGCCGCCGCACAGAATCTCACCGACCCGGCGGACATTCTGAGTCGCGGTGCCGCGCTCTCCCTGATGCTCAGCGCCTTGGTCGTGGCATTTGCGTCGTACCTCAAGCGCACTCGCGAGGTCAATTCCCATCAACTACTGCTCGCCAGTGTGGCGGACAATGCATCCGACGCCATCATCATCGAGTCGCTGCAGGGAAGGATTCTCTCGTGGAACGCGGCTGCCGAGCGCTTGTTTGGCTGGCCGGCCAGGCTCGCGATCGGCCGGCCTTTGGCCGATCTGCTCGTCCCCGTTGACCTGGTGCAGGAGGATGCCGACATTCTGTCCCGCTGCGCGGGCGGCGCCGGCGTGACGGCATTCGAGACAACGCGACGACATGCCGACGGTCATTTGATCGACGTGACGATAAGCGCCGCGCCGGTGGAACTCGCGGGGCGCGTGATCTCCATCGCCCGGTACATTCGCGACAACACCGTACGCAAGGCGCTCGACAAATCCCTGCGTCAAAATCTCACCGACCTCGAAGGCGAAGTCGCGCGGCGCACGGCGAGCCTTCGCGCGGTCGAGCATGACCTGCGGGCCATCACGGACGCGCTCCCGTCTCTGATTGCCTACTGGGATAAGAACCTGATCAACCGGTTTGCCAATCAAGCTCATCGCCGCCACTTCGACCCGGCCGGCAAGGACACTGTCGGCATGCACCTTCGTGATTGCGTCGACCCAAGCACGGCCGAGCGCATGATGACGATGATCGAGCCGGTCATGCGAGGCGAGCCGGTCAGCTATGAACGAGAAGTCCGCGATGTCGACACGAACTCCGTGCAGACGATGCAGGTGCACTATCTCCCCGATCAGGTCGGCGACGAGGTTCTCGGGTTCTACGTGCTCGCGCACGATATCAGCGCGCTCAAGTCGACACAGCTCAAGCTGGCAGCCAGCGAACGAATTTTGGAGCAGGCCGGCGCGGTGTCGGGTGTCGGCGGATTTCAGCTCGATTTGCGCTCGGGCCGTCAAGAATGGACCCGACAAACCTTCAAGATTTATGAGATCGATGCAGACAACGCCCCGCCGATGGACGATCTCGACGAGCTGTTGACCGCGGAGCACAAAGCGAAGTTGTGGGCCGCCATTCGCGAGGCGGCCGATTCGGGCGAGGGCTATGACCTCGAGCTCCCCACGCGGACCTTTCGTGGGCGGCCCATCTGGATTCGAACGATCGGGGTCGTTGAATCCGACGCCGCCGGTCCGGCACGGTTGATTGGCGCCATCCACGACATCACCGACCGCAGGGAGGCGGCGGATCGTCTGCGCGCCGTCAACGATCGCTTTACCATGGCTGCCGAAGCTGCCGGCATCGGTGTTTTCGATTGGGATTGCGCGAACAAAGAGCTGTGGGACGATCAGATGTATCGTCTCTACGAACGCGATCCTGCCCGCCTGGAGGAGCCGTATTTCCTGTGGGCCAACAGCCTGCACCCGGATGACCGGGTGCGCGTCGAACGGGAGGTCGAAAAAGCCTCGGTTCAGGGAGAGAAATGGGACACCGAATTCCGCATCAAGCTGCCGTCCGGCGCGTATCGTCATATAAAAGCCGCGGCACAAGTCCAACGCGACTCTGCCGGCAAAGCGGTGCGCATGGTGGGAGTGAACTTTGATATCTCCCAACGGAAGATCGCGGAGCAGGCGCTCATTGAAAGCGAGTTCAAATTCCGTGCTCTGTTCGAGTTGTCGCCTGTGGGCATCGCGTTGAACGACGCGCTGACGGGCGCATTCTTGTCGGTCAATGCGGCGCTCACCGCGTCCACCGGGTACTCCGAGCGCGAAATGCTCGGCATGACGTACTGGGATCTGACGCCGCCACGGTTCAAAGATCAGGAAGTCGCCGCCACGGAGTACCTGCGTCTCAACGGTCGGTATGGTCCCTACGAGAAGGCCCACCTGCGCAAGGACGGTTCGGAATACCCGGTGCTTCAGTCCGGCATCCGCACGTCCGATGCCAACGGCCGGGACGTCATCTGGTCGATCATGCAGGATATCTCCCTGCGCAAGGAGATGGAGACGAAATTGACCGACGCCGCCTGTCGCGACAAATTGACCGGCCTCGCCAACAGGACCGTGTTCATGGATCGGTTGGAGAAAGCGGTTGCGCGCGTCCAAGCGGGCCATCAAACGCGTTTCGCGGTGCTATTCCTCGATTTTGACCGCTTCAAACAAGTCAACGACACGCTCGGGCACGATGCCGGCGATGAACTCATGCGCCAGATCTCCAAGCGGCTACGCTCCGTTTTGCGGGCCTCCGACGCGCTCTTGGCCGACGACACCGGAAATGTCGTGAGCCGCTTTGGGGGCGACGAATTTCTGCTCCTGATCAACGATCTGTCGTCTCCGCAAGGGGCGGAGGCGATTGGCGAGCGGCTGCTGAACGCCCTCTCTCCGGTATATGACATTCACGGAACCGCGGTGCGTTCGAGCGCCAGCATCGGCATCGTCACCAGCGAACAATGCCAGACGACGGCGGAAGACATCATCCGCAATGCCGATGTCGCGATGTACGAAGCAAAGCGGGCGGGGCGCGCCTGCTTCGTTGTCTTCAACGATGCCATGCATGTTCGCCTGACCCGCCACATGACGATCGAGAGCGGCTTGCGGCACGCTTTGGAAGCCGGCGAATTGTATCTGGAGTACCAGCCCATCGTGGATCTCGCCACCGGTGCGATGGTCTCCGCAGAAGCATTGGTGCGCTGGATCCATCCCACGCTCGGCCGGATTGCGCCGTCCGAATTCATTCCGATCGCGGAAGAATCTGAACTCATCATCGCCGTGGGACAGTGGGTGCAGAAAGAGGCGTGTCAAGCAGTGGCCAAGTGGCGCCATGAGGACGCCAACCGTGCGCCGGCCACGGTCAGCGTCAACATCTCACGGGCGGAACTCGCGATCGGCGAGCGGCTCCTTCACCAAGTCCGCGACACGCTCGAGTACACCGGCCTGCCGGGTCATTGCCTGCAACTCGAAGTGACCGAGCGCGAGATCATGCGCAATCCCGATGCGAGCCGCACGCTGATGAAGCAATTGCAAACGTTGGGCGTCAAGATTGCCATGGACGACTTCGGCAGTGGAACGTCCTCACTCGGAGTTCTGCGCGACTATCCGTTCGATGCCATCAAGATTGACCGCTCCTTCGTGCAAGATCTATGTACCAGCGACGATGTCATGGCCCTCATGCATGCAACCATCAATCTGATCGAAAATTTGGGGATGGGAAGCGTTGCGGAAGGCGTCGAGGACTCGAGCCAGGCGGGGATCCTGCAGTCCATGGGCTGCCGCTATGCGCAGGGCCATTTGTTCAGTCACCCGGTGGGCGCCGATGAACTGCTCGGCGCCCTGCACTCGCGGGCAAGCCGGAGCCCGACCCCGATGGTCGTGGCTGCCGTGGAGCGCGAAGCCTCATGAGCTGGCGCCACGGATAACCCAACGTCACCAACCACATGACCGGTCGACCGGCTCCGGTAATGTCTTCAATTTGCAATCCCAAAGGACCAGAGCAGTTGCCGTACAGCTACTAATGTCGGGCCTGCCGCCGAGGTGGGTCAAGCCACGAAATGAGCGCATTCGTAAAGAAATGCGAGAGGGTGAAAGCACCCGGTCAGCGGCGCTAAATTAGCATCGATCACGCGGCAACTCGCGGCGGCGACCCAATTCGTGCCCACGTGACCCACCACACAGAACGCCTCGAGCCCTGCCGTTACCGTAGCCCGAGTGCGCATCTATTCTGAGGCCCGCGTCCTTAGGCCCGGCGCCGTATCCAATCTTTACCGGGCCGTCTGGCTGCAGCTGAAGGGCCAGCGCCGCATCTTCGTGGGCGCCGTCATTCTGCTCATCGCCGCCCAGGTCGTGCTGCTCGCGGTGCCGTATATCTCGGGAAGAGCCCTGAACGCGCTGCAACTGCATGGCACCGCAGGTTTCCACGACGCGGGTCTGTGGCTGTCGATGGTCTTGCTGGTCGCCTGCGGCAGCTGGGTCCTCCACGGGCCGGGGCGCGTCCTCGAGCGTCGCGGGGCCCTGTTGATCCGCCAACGCATGTCGGCCTCGCTGGTCGAACATCTGTTCAATCTGCCCTTGAGCTGGCACGAAGCGCATCATTCGGCCGCGACGGCGCATCGCGTCCAGCAAAGCACGCAGGCGCTGTCGGGCTTTGCGCAAAGCCAGTTCATCTATCTCAACAGCGCGGTTCGTCTATTTGGCCCGCTGATCGCCCTGTGGTGGGTGCAGCCCGTCGTCGGCTTCGTGGCGCTCGCCGGCTTTACCCTGATCATTTGCTCGGTGGTGGGATTCGACCGCGCCATGCTCAGGCTCGCGAATCAGGAAAACGACGCGGAGCGCCGGTACTCCGCCACGCTCGTCGACACCCTCGGCAATGCAGGAACCGTCTACGCCCTTCGCCAGGCGCGCGCGGTCGCCGCCCGGCTCGAACGCCGATTGTTGGCGGTCTTCGTACCGCTGCGCCGCGCGATCGTGCTGAACGAGCTCAAATGGGTCACGGTGGACCTGTCCACCCGCGTGCTCAACTGCTTTCTCGTCGGATTGTTCGTCTGGCTCGCGACCCGCACCAGCGCCACCGGCGGCACCGGCGGCACCGGCGTTGCCGGCAAGACGCTGCTCTTCGGCAGCTTGTACATGGTGTGGGAATACGCTCAGCAAGCCGCGGGCGTGATCTCCTCCATCGCCTCGCACTTTCAGACCTTCGCCCGCCAGCATGCCGACTACGCGAGCGCCGATGTCATCCGGTCCGCCGTGCCCATCTCGCCGGCGTCGGCATCAACGTCGGCATCGACGCCCCCCGGAGCGCCAGCGCCATGGCAGCGCCTGGCCATCCGCGATCTGACTTTCCGGCATGCCTGCGCTCGCGCCGGCACGCCGGCCCTCGAGCGGCTGACGTTCTGCCTCGAGCGCGGCAAGCGCTACGCACTCATCGGCGCCAGCGGCTCCGGAAAAAGCACCCTGCTGCGCGTCTTGGCCGGCCTTTATTCGGCCGAGCGTATCGCGCTCACGCTCGACGACGGCCCCACTCACGTCTCCCCCGGCGAAGCGGCCCAACTGCTGCGAGCGCGCGCCACCCTGATCCCGCAGGACGCCGAAGTCTACGAGGGTACTCTCGGCGAAAATCTAGGCCTGTGCGAGTCGGTGCAAGGACCGCCGCTCCCCGATACCTATGCGGGGGCGCTCGAGGCGGCCTGCGCCACCGACTTCGCGCAGCCAACCCCGCAGGGCCTCGAGGCCGCAGTGGCCGAGCGAGCCGCGAACTGGTCCGGCGGTCAGCGCAGCCGTGTCGCCCTGGCGCGGGGTATCTTGGCCGCCTGCGGCAGCGATATCGTGCTGATGGACGAGCCGACCGCGAGCCTCGATCCGGCGACCGAGGCACGGGTCTATACGAACTTGTTCGCCGCCTTCGGCGACGCGTGCCTGATCTCGTCCGTTCATCGCCTGAGCCTCCTCGACCGATTCGATCAAATCTTGATCATGCACGAGGGCCGCCTCGTGGCGCAGGGCTCGCTCGACGAGCTCGCGTTGACCTGCCCGGAATTTCAGCGGCTCACGGCCCTGCAGGCCCACCCGTCCGCGCCGCTGCCGTTTCTCGCGGAGCGTGCCGACGTCGCGTGATGAGGCGACCGGCGTCGCCGTGCCGCCCATCCGGGGTGCTATATTTCCCGGCATGAAACGCGCCGCCTCCCCCAAGCAACTGTCGTTCAAATCCAAGCTGAAACGAATCGCGATCGGCAAGGATTATTTCGCGGTTCCCGTTCCCCCGACAACGACACAGGCACTTAACACGCGCGGCCCGGTTCCGGTCTCAGCCCGAGTCAACGACTCCGAGGCCTTTCTCGCCAGCCTCTACCCCATCGGCGGCGGCCGGCACCAACTACGGATCCGGAACAAGATCTGCAAATCAGTCCACATCACCGCAGGGGATGCCGTCCGCGTACACATTCAAGTTCGAGATCGTTACGCTGAAATCGCCATTCCGAAAGATCTGGCCGGCGCACTTCGCACCGAAGGCCTGACGAAGGCCTTCAAGGCGCTGCCGGTCGGCAAGAAGGCCTACCTTTTGAGGCTCATCAAAGAAGCTGCCAAACCCGCCACCCGCGCCAAGAGAATTCACGACGCCGTGCTGGCTGCGCAGCAAAAGCAAAAGTCAGCGGTCGCATGATCGTGCCGGTCTTCCCGCGCGCCGCACCCGCCCTGTTACCGTCCACACGCAGGTCGACCGACGCTTGGCTTTGCGAGATTCCGCCGAGTCAAATGGATTAACCCGCTCTCATTCCGCAGTTAATCTCTCCGCTTAGCGTGCACCGCCGCCGCCACCGCCACCGCCACCGCCACAGGGAGGCCGTGGACACATCACAGCCGGCGTCACGGGAGGGTCATATTTTCTGAATATGCTCTCGGCATTTGAAAGAAAGGCACGGAGAGACTCAATGAAGGCACGTAAACTCTTGCTGACCTGGCTCGCGGCTCTGTCGATCGGCTCGACTTGCGTGGCTCGAGCCGACAGCGGCTGGTCGCGCGAGCATCCGGTGCGCCATGTTTTACTGATCAGCGTCGACGGTTTGCACGGACTCGACCTCGCCAATTACGTCAATCATCACCCGCATTCGACGCTCGCCGCGTTGAGCCAGCATGGAGTCACCTATACGAACAATCAAACGTCCACGCCCTCCGACTCGTTTCCGGGTCTTGCGGCGCTCGTGACGGGCGGTTCTCCCGTCACGAGCGGCTTTTGGTACGACGTGACCTGGAATCGCGCGCTGTCGCCGCCCGCACAAACTGACGGGCTGGGCAATCCGGGCGGCAATTGCCCCGGTCAGGTCGGTACCATCATGGCGATGGACGAATCGATCGATACGGATCTCACTCGGCTCGACGGAGGCGGTAAGATCAATACGGCGTACCTGCGTCGCGATCCGAAGAACGGTTGCAAGGTCATCTACCCGCACGAGTACCTGCGCGTCAATACGATTTTCGAGGTGGCGAAGGCCGCGGGCTTGCGTACCGC
>Ga0116227_10013664_pt1 | contig 12664 bp, 12 predicted proteins | sample S1TSphgellanicum_FD_89693 | JGI IMG/M metagenome (GOLD analysis project Ga0116227, IMG submission 89693) | Host-associated microbial communities from peat moss isolated from Minnesota, USA - S1T2_Fb - Sphagnum magellanicum MG | ecosystem: Host-associated > Plants > Peat moss > Unclassified... | reverse complement strand
TTCACCGACCCGGACCAGGCGCGGCGCATGGCCGAAAGCGCCCGCTCGCTGGCGCCGTCGCAGCTCGGTGCCGCGCAGGCGGTGCTCGGCACTACCGCCCCGTTCGGTGAGCGGGTGCTGTACCGCGCGCGCCTGGCCGGCCTGACCTGGGAGGCGGCGCTATCCGCCTGCGGCCAACTCACCAGCCAGCGGCAAAACTGCGTTGCGGTCCCGCCGGGACAGTAGATCCATTACCGGAGGATGACTGCGCGAGCGTATCACTTCAGCGCATAAGTCCAGGCCCCGATCAGCCAACCCCCGCCGGTCTTCACTTCCGACGTGGTGAACAGCGCGTTCTCCACCGTCTTCTTGCCGTGCATCAGATATTTATAGGTCATCGGCACCACCACATAGGCATGGTCGCCGCTGATCGTCACATGCAGCGGCTTGCCGATGGACACCACGGCGTCGGTCACGCCGTTCGCCTTCACGTCGGCGGCATCGCCCGCGAACCAGTCGGCCAGCGCGGTCTTGCCCTCCCAGTGGAAGGGCGCGAATTCGTCGGTGATGGTCTGCGCCGGCGTCATCACGGCGGCGGCGGCCTTGAGGTCGTCGGTGTTCAGCGCGGCGGTAAACGCTTTCACGGGCGCCAGCGCGGCATTCTCGGCAGGGCCGGCATAGGCGAAGCCGGGAGCACACAGGCAGGCGGCAAGCAGAAAGCGCATCTCAACCTCAGTTCTGAAATGGATCACGGACCAGTATGGTATCGTCTCGTTCCGGCGAGGTCGATAGCAGGGTCACCGGCGCCTCCACCAGCTCTTCGATGCGCCGCACATATTTGATCGCCGGCGCCGGGAGTGCTGCCCAGGAGCGTGCACCGCGTGTCGAGCCGGTCCAGCCCTCGATGGTTTCGTACACCGGACGCGCCGCGGCCTGCGCGCCAGGCGCTGCCGGCAGGTGGCGGAAGGGCACGCCGTCGATCGTATAGCCGGTACAGATTTTCAGCTCCGGCAGGCCGTCCAGCACATCCAGCTTGGTCAGCGCCAGGCCCTGGATGCCGCCGACCTTCACCGCCTGCCGCACCATCGCCGCATCGAACCAGCCGCAGCGCCGCGGCCGCCCCGTCACCGTGCCGAACTCATGGCCCCTTGTCCCCAGAAGCTTGCCGGTATCATCGAAAAGCTCGGTGGGGAAAGGGCCTGAGCCGACTCGCGTGGTGTACGCCTTGGCGATGCCGAGGACGAAACCCACGGCCGACGGCCCCACCCCGGCGCCCGACGCGGCCGTGGCCGCCACCGTGTTGCTGCTGGTCACAAAAGGGTAGGTGCCGTGATCCACGTCCAGCATCACCGCCTGCGCGCCTTCGAACAGGATGCGCTTGCCGTCCCGCCGCGCCGCGTCCAGCCGTTCCCACACCGGCTCGACGAACGGCAGGATTTGCGGCGCCAGCGCCAGCAGACTCTCCAGCAGCGCCTGTTTTTCGAACGGGGCGGCGCCCAATCCCACGAGCAGCGTGTTATGGTGCAGCAGCAGCTCGTCCAGCTTGGATGACAAAGTCGCAGGCTCCGCCAGGTCGCAGGCGCGGATGGCGCGCCGCGCCACCTTGTCCTCGTAGGCGGGTCCGATGCCGCGCCCTGTCGTCCCGATCTTGGCATCGCCACGCGCCGTCTCGCGCGCCCGGTCCAGCGCGCCATGCAGTGGCAGGATCAGTGTCGCATTATCGGCAATGCGCAGCGTGTCGGGCGTCACCTCAAGCCCCTGTCCCCGCACGCGCGCAATCTCCGCCAGCAGCGCCTCCGGATCGACCACCACGCCATTGCCGATGATGCCGAGCTTGCCACGCACCACGCCGCTAGGCAGGAGTGAAAGCTTAAACGTCTGGTTGCCCACGACGAGCGTGTGGCCGGCGTTATGCCCGCCCTGGAACCGCACCACGACATCGGCGCGGCTGGCGAGCCAGTCCACCACCTTGCCCTTGCCCTCGTCGCCCCATTGGGCGCCGATCACTGCGACATTGGTCATCTAAACCCCGATTTCCACGGCCTGATCGCCTTGCACGATATGGCTGCACCCTGCCCGCCGCGCCGCCGCCCACGCATCCTCGTCCGGATCGAGTGAAGCAACGGTGGCGAATTTTTCCGCGCGAAATTTTCGGGCGGCCGCCTGTGCAGTACCGAAGGGCAGGAAAACTCTGGCGCCGGCCGCATGCGCCGGCGCCGCGCGCAGCACCGCATCGGCGAACAGGGTCAGGCCGGTGGCGGGTTCGCCTTCGGCACTCAGATAGCGCCCGCCACGGCCCAGCTCCTCATGCCGCCCCGGCGCGAAAACGGTCACCGCAATACCCGTGTGATAGCGGAAGCCGCGGAATTCCAGCGGGTCGATGGTCAGCCGCACGCCAGGCGCGATCGATGCCAGGCCCGCCTGCAAAATCGCCACGACCTCGGCGAGCCGCTCCGCCATGGCGCGCGTTGCCGCCGGCAGCGGCGCGCGGGCCAGCGCCGCCAGCGCCTGGTCGGCAGGGCCGGCGGCCAGCAGAAGGTCGCCGAGCATGGGCGCGATGCTGCCGCCGTGCGCCGCCACCTCGGCCGCATCCTTGCGGTCCAGCGCCCGCGCCAGGCGCTGGCGTTCGGCGCCCACGACCCCGGCCGCATCGAGCAGGGCGGGGGTGAGCGACGGCAGCGTCAAATCCAGGCTGAGCCGGCTCAGCCCGATGGCAGCCAGCGCCTCGGCGCCGACGAGCATGACCTCCGCATCGGCCTGCGGCGAGTCGGCGCCGAAAATCTCGATGCCGGCCTGCGGCACCTGCCGGTCGGAATCGCGCTGCGTCCGCACGCGGATGCATTCGCCGGCGTAGGCCAGGCGCAGCGGGCGGGGGCTGCCGGCCAGGCGGGTCGCCGCGATGCGGGCGATCTGCGGCGTCATATCCGCCCGCAGCCCCATCATGCGGTGGCTGTCAGGGTCCATGATGCGAAAAATCTGGTCAGCGACGGCCGCCCCGGAGCCGGCGAGCAGCGTGTCCTCGAACTCCAGCAGCGGCGGCTTGACCCGGTCGTAGCCGTGGCTGGCGAAGACCCGCATCACCGTCTCGACCGACGCCGCCTCGGTCTGCGCATCCGGCGGCAGCAGGTCGCGCAGGCCGGCCGGGAGCAGGGCCGGGTGGGGAGGAGAAAAATCATTCATGGCGGGGGCTATAGCACTGGGAAGAAAGAAAGCCTTCTTTTTTGAAAAAAAGAAGGGCGGATACAAGTTTGGGAGCGAACACCGCCGGATGACCCCATAGGTTAGGGTCACAGCATGGCAGTTCTCAGAGCCTGACCGCGAGAAACGCTCGAGGACGCGACACCGACAGAGCAATTCACCAGAATGTTGGCTGGGCTGGCCAGCCAAACAAATACGGCATCCGACGGTGTTCGCTCCCAAACTTGAATCCGCTCTTTCGCGAACTCCGCGCCCCCGGCGGCGATCGGTCCGCCGGGGATGCGCTGTCAGCCGGCCAGCTTGGCGCAGGCCTTCACGGCCTCGGTGAATTTGCGGATCTCCTCCTTGACGACCTCCTCGCTCACATCGACGTCGTCGAAGTAGGGCGTTTTGTTCGCCCAGCCGGTCATTTCCTTGAAAAGCTCGGCGGCCGCGGCACCATCGATACCCAGCGTATAGCCCGCTTTGATGAAGCGCGGGACGTTACCGATGCTTTGCGTGATATCGCGGGCGGCGGTCGTGATGACCGAGTTGAATTTCTGGGCGTTCGGCTCGCTCTCCATGTCCTTGATCTTGGGAATGGCCTTCGCGACGGCGCCCTTGATGTTCTTCTGCAGGCTTTCGACCATGCCGTCGTAGGCGGACTGAAAGTCCTGCCAACGCTCCTGGATGATCGGATTCAGCGTGTTCTTGTTCAGGCTGACACCGAGATGGTCCGCCGTCTCCGCCATCTCGTGCACGAGCTTGACGTCGGATTTCGGGATTGTCTTGGATTTCTCGAAATCCTTCTTGGTTTCCCTGCACAGGTCCCGGAGCGCGTACAGCGCCTGGGAGAATTTGGTCAGGTTGCCGGCGACTTCCCTGAAGGCAGCGTCACGCTGGTCTGCCCAATCCTTCTTGGTGAAATCATTGCCCTTGGGCAGGTGCTTGCCGATTTCGATCTTGTCCCAGTCAACGGCATCGTACAGGTGCTTGACCTTCGTCAACTCCTCGCCGATGCCGGTCGCGCCGCCGATCTTCGCGAGGATGCTCTTCTTCTTGTCCCAGTTGGTTTTCGTCAAGATCACCGGGTAGTCCGGCCTTACCCAATCAGCCACCGTCGGTCTCCTTCGGTCCGCACGTCAAACAGTATCGTCCGATCGCCGCAAGGCGCGACCATCTGCGCCGCTGGATAATGTCCAGTTGGAACGGTAGGCAAGTCAAATGTGCTACGGAAGCCGAGCCGATCGCCCGCGCGAGTCGCCGTGGCCTGACGGACGCGCGCGGGCGGGCGGTGTGGCGTCATGCCGCAAACCTTTGGACATCAGCCGAGCCTCTCCGGAAGAACCGAAGCCAAATGTGCAAAAGTTTTTTGGTTCTTTTTTTCAAAAAAGAACTGCTTACTTTTCTTTGAAAACCCGGCCAAAAATCTCATCCACCTCGCGCAAATGCAACCGTGGATCCATTGCCGCGGCTAACGCAGCAGCATCGACACGCACGGACACATCAGGATCGCCAGCCAGATGCTCCGCAAAACTCCGGTGCCCAGGCTGGCCCAGCGTGGTCCAGGTCGCCATGGCGTGGGACTGCACGATGCGATAGGCGTCCTCGCGCGACATACCGGCGCGTGCCAGCGCCAGCAGAACTTCGCCGCTGTGCACCACGCCCCCCAGGCTTTGCAGGTTCGCCAGCATGCGGTCCGGATAGACGACCAGTTTTTCCACCAGGCCGGCGAGGCGTGCGAGGGCAAAATCGAGGGTGACGGTGGCGTCGGGCGCAATGGCGCGCTCCACGCTGGAATGGCTGATGTCGCGCTCGTGCCAGAGCGCCACGTTTTCCAGGGCCGGGACGGCCGCGGCGCGCACCAGGCGGGCGAGGCCGGTGAGGTTTTCCGAGAGCACCGGGTTGCGCTTGTGCGGCATGGCGCTGCTGCCCTTCTGGCCGGGGTGGAAGAATTCCTCCGCCTCGCGCACTTCGGAGCGTTGCAAATGGCGGATTTCGATGGCCAGCCGCTCGATACCGCTGGCCACGACAGCGAGCGCACAGAAATAGGCGGCATGCCGGTCGCGCGGAATGATTTGCGTGGATATCTGCTCGACCGCCAGGCCCAGCTTTGCCGCGACATGCGCTTCGACGCGCGGGTCGGCATGCGCAAACGTGCCGACGGCGCCGCTGATGGCGCAGGTGGCAATCTCGGCACGGGCGGCGATGAGGCGCTCCCGGTTGCGGGCGAATTCGGCGTAATGGCCGGCGAGTTTCAGCCCAAAACTCGTCGGCTCGGCGTGGATGCCATGGCTGCGGCCGATGGTGAGCGTGTGCTTATGCGCAAAAGCCTGGGTTTTCAGCGCGGCGAGCACGGCGTCCACGCCGGCGATGAGGATGTCCGTGGCTTGCGTGAGTTGCACGGCGAGGCAGGTGTCGAGCACGTCGCTGCTGGTCATGCCGAGGTGCACGAAGCGGGCGTCCGGCCCGATTTTCTCGGCCAGCCAGGTGAGGAAGGCGATGACATCGTGGCGGGTTTCGGCCTCGATGGCGTCGATTCGGGCGAGGTCGTCCGCGTTGATGGCGGCGAGTGCCGGGCCGCCCTTTTCGCGTATGGTGTGTGCGGCCTCTGCGGGGATTTGGCCGAGTTGGGCCATGGCCTCGGCGGCCAGGGCCTCGATTTCGAACCAGATTCTGAACCGGTTCTCGGGTGCCCATATGGCAACCATCTGCGGGCGGCTATACCGCGGGACCATCGGCGTGTACTCCTCATTTGCAAAAGTTTTTTGGTTCTTTTTTTCAAAAAAGAACAGCTTGCTTGCTGTCACCATCGCGCATCTGGGTGCTTCATGATGGGTCAAGACCCATCCTACGGGGGATGTCTTGAGGGCTGAGCTAGAAGCCTTGTTCCAGGTGGTCCTGATCGACATCACGCTGGCCGGCGACAATGCGGTGGTGGTGGGGCTGGCGGTGCAGGGTCTGCCGGCGCGGCAGCGGCGGCTGGCGATTCTCATCGGCATTGCGGCGGCGACGTTGCTGCGGGTGGCGCTCTCGGCGGTGGCGATCAGCCTGCTGGCGGTGCTGGGGCTGACGCTGGCAGGGGGCATTCTGCTGCTGTGGGTCTGCTGGAAAATGTTCAGGGAGTTGCGCGAGGCGGCGGATGGCGATGGCCACGCTGCTGCGGCGCCGCGGTCGCTGCGGCGTGCGGTGATGAGCATTGTGCTGGCCGATCTGTCGATGAGTTTGGACAATGTGCTGGCGGTGGCGGGGGCGGCGCGCGAGCATGTGTGGGTGATGGTGGCCGGGCTTGGGCTGTCGATCCTGCTGATGGGGGTTGCCGCGGATTTTCTGGCCCAGGTGCTGCACCGGGTGCGCTGGATTGCGTGGGCAGGTTTGGCGGTGGTGGTGTATGTGGCGGTGGGCATGGTGATCGCGGGCTGGCCGGAGGTGGCGCCGTATTTTTAAGGTGGCCAGATGGTTGAGAATTCGCTTGCGCACTATGCCTGTTAGAGCATATTAGACCATGGCGTCGGGCGTTGAGATCAAGCCAGTCGTTTGGATTGGCAGCAGCAAGGACGATCTGATTGGCTTTCCTGAGGCGGTGGCCGGCGCTGTCGGTTATGCCCTCTACGAAGCCCAGAAGGGCAACAAGCACCCGAATGCCAAGCCCCTGCAAGGTTTCGGTGGCGCAGGTGTTCTGGAAGTGGTCGAGGATTATGACGGCGAAACGTATCGCGCCATCTACACCGTGCGGCTGGCCGGACGCATCTATGTCTTGCATGTTTTCCAGAAGAAATCGAAACGCGGGATAGCAACGCCCAAATCCGAAATCGCTCTGGTGCAGGCCCGGCTGAAGAGGGCAGAGGCAGAGCACGCGGCTTGGTTGCAGGAACAGAGGCAAACGCCATGAGTGACGACATCAAGGTGGAGATCGGCAGCGGCAATGTGTTTGCCGACATCGGGCTGCCCAACCCCGAAGAGCATCTCGCCAAGGCGGAACTGGCATCTCGCATCGCCGAGGCACTCCGGCAGCGCCGCTTGACCCAGGCCGCGGCGGCTGACCTGCTGGGCATCGATCAGCCGAAAGTGTCGCGTCTGCTCCGCGGCTATCTGACCAATTTCTCCACCGACAGGCTGATGCATTTTCTGACGTTGCTCGGCCGGGATGTCGAAATCGTCGTCAAGCCGGCCCCCGGGTCGCGCAGCCTGGGGCGCGTGCGGGTCGTCGAAGTGGCCTGAACCGACGTGCCGGAAAGAATTAACGATTTTAACCAACGCCTGGAATAAACCTCGTGCGCCTGCCGTCTTCGCCGTGACACCCACGCCGAACGCGGTGGGGATTGGCACGCAGAAGGTATTTCAATGTCGCATTTGTTCAAAACGCCGCTCGGCCTGTTGGCCTGCGCATCCGTGATGCTCGCCGCCGCGGCGCCCCATCATGAGGCACATAAGCCGCCGTTTCCGCCCGTGCCGAGCGCGCTGCCGGACACGCCGCTCATCGCCAACGCGGCCGCCGGCATCGGCAAGCCCTATGGCGGCAAGAAGATCGATGTCACCACCTATCACTACGACCTCAACCGCACCGGCTGGAACCAGACCGAGACGGACCTCACGCCCGCCAGCGTCACCTCGGGCAAATTCGGCCTGCTGACCACGCTCGACGTCGATGGCAACGTGTTCGCGCAGCCGCTGCTGGTGTCGAATTTCGTTATGCCGGACGGCACCACCCACGATGTGCTGATCATCGCCACCGGCCACAACAGCGTCTATGCCTACGATGCGCAAACCTACGCGCTGCTGTGGCATGTCAATCTCGGCAAAGCGCAGAGCAGCGCTGACGTCGGCTGTAGCGACGTGCTGCCGGAATATGGCATTTCCAGCACCCCGGTGGTGCTGCGCAATGCGGCTGGAGCGGCGACGATCTATGTCGTAGCGGCCACCGAGCCGTCGTCGTCCGCCTTCCACACCACCCTGCATGCGCTGGACCTCGGCACCGGCAAGGATAGTGTGACGCCGGTGGAGATATCGCCCAGCGCCAAGCTGAGCGACGGCTCGACCCTGAGCTTCGACCCGCAGAACCAGTGGAACCGCGCGGGCCTGGCGATGAACGCCGGCTCGATCTACATCGGCGTCGGCTCCCATTGCGACAACAACGGCGGCAGCATCTCCGGCTGGCTGCTGCGCTACAGCACCAGCCTGGCCTTGCAGTCCGCGTTCCATACCATCGAGACGCCAGGCGCCACCGAGCTGGCCAGCATCTGGATGAGCGGCTTCGCGCCGGCCATCGATGCGGCCGGCGACGTTTATGTGGTCACCGGCAACGGCGACCTGCTCAAGCCGGCCGCCAATGACTGGGGCGAGAGCGTGCTGCGGCTGAAGGGGGATCTCTCCGGCGTGGCCAGCCGCTTCACCCCGGCTTCGTATATGAACCTGAACAACAATGATCTGGATTTCGGCTCCGGCGGCGTCATGCTGGTGCCGCCGACGCCCAAGCAGAAGGGGCCGTTTCTCGCCGTCGCATCGGGCAAGGAGTCCACGCTCTATCTGCTCAACCGCACCAACCTGGGCGGGCTGAGACCCAATAACGCGGGCGCGCTGCAGGCGCTGAGCGTGGGCCAGGTCGGCTATGGCGTGCGCGGCGGCCCGGCCTATTACAACGGTCCCGCCGGGCCCACCGTGTATCTGCAAATCACCAATGACGTGCTGCGCTCCTATGCGCTGACCACGGGGACGCAGCCATCGCTGACCCAGGCCGCCGTCGGCAAGTCCGAGGGTGAGTATGGCGGTTCGCTGCCGATCGTCTCCTCCAACGGTGCGACGGCGGCGACCGGCGTGGTGTGGGTCATGCGGCGGACGATCCCGATGGAGATCGAGGCTTATGATGCGGTGAAACTCGGCAAGCCGCTGTATGCCGCCCGGATCGGCACCTGGTCCAACCCTGATCAGGCCAATGCGTTTCTGACGCTGATGGAGGCCAACGGGCGGGTGTATGCGCCGGCGTATAAGACGGTAAAGGTGTTTGGGCTGGCGCCTTAAGACGGCGGGCGTCCACGGCAATCGGGGAAGAAAGCAAGGCCTTCTTTTTTGAAAAAAAGAAGCAAAAAACTTTTGATTGTTTTGGCTTCGGCCTCTCCGGAGAGGCTCGGCCCAAGGGCCAAAAGTTTTTTGGGCTGGCGGATTCAAGTTCCGGAGCGAACAGCTCCGGGACGAGGTCTATGATGTGCGCGAGGTGCTTGCGCGCTTTAGCCAGGTTGCGTCGGGACCGGGATTTATCCCTTGGGTGATCGATTACACACGGGTGGAGGAGGATTGGGTCCTCGACATGTTGACGCCGCCGCCGGCGGAGCGCGGGATCTCCTTGGAGGGAGCCCGCATTCTGGCCCGGCAGCTTCGCAAATTGGTCGAGTTGCAGGATATGCATGCAACCGAAGCGGCGCTTCGCAGTCGGGCGTGCCCCCTGGATCTCAACGCACTCGTCCCTATCCCCGATGGGATTCTTCGCCTTGGCCCGAACGAGCCAGAGGCCCTCAAATGACTTTGGGAAAACTGAACAACCTGGCCGCTTCGTGGCGCCGAAGACGTAGCCGATGCCCAGGAACCTGGGGCACAGTCGGAGAAGGGCGAATTGCGCTATCGGTTCTGGTCGGCCGATTGGACGCCCCGGCGGGCGCTTTCCGCCATCAAATCCCGCTGGCCTGACATGATGTTTCAGATCGCTGAGCGCGGTGTGTCGGAATAGGCTGACAATCGCCGCTACCGATATACGCCGGACGTCATCGGCAGGATCCTTCGGTATATCGACCGTAATGCTACCAAAGTACAAGATGTCGTCGGCGGCGTAGCAAAGGGTGCTCAACCTTCTGATGCATCCTGCAATGCGTTGGCCCTGAGGCAGCGCAGCGCCGTTGCAACCCGCCAATATCGTGGTAGGAAGATTTCCGCCCATCGCCATAAAACAACGCCTCATTTCATAAACGTCTTTCACGCGAGTTTTTTTCAAAATGCACAGCAAAATAACCACTAAGGTCACCAATACCGTTGTCCTCGGTTCGGCGAACTATGCCAACGCCCTGCTTGTGACGAAAACCGGAAACGTGGAGTCAGGGTCGTCCGGCGCGGATGCCGTCCAGGCTGATATCAGTGGCGCCGTACTGACCAATCGCGGCAGCATTTCCGGCGCGGCCGGCGCGTATAATCAGGTGGGCGTCGGCGGCGCCGGCGGAAATGGCGTGAATTTCAGCGTCTCCGGCCTGATCAGCAATGCCGGCACGATCAATGGCGGCGATGGCGGCGTTTCCCCCTACGTGGCCGGACCTGGCGGCGACGGTATTTTGCTTGCCGATGCAGGCAGCGTTGATAACACGGGTATAATTTTCGGTGGCAATTCAACCAACGGTTATCATTTTGGCGCCGGCGGCGCCGGCGTCGCGCTTGTATCAGGTGGCGATATCACCAACGCCGGAACCATCGGCGGCGGCACCGGTGGCGAAATTGGCGGTGGCATCGGCATTCTTCTCACCGATGGTGCCGTTGATAACTCGGGCACTGTGATCGGCGGCACAGGCGGCTATTTCGGCAACGGCACCACCGGCGGCGCGGGAATATCCGCGCATGCCAGCACGCTTTCCAACCTCGGCACGATCGCCGGTGGCGCCGGCGGTGCGCCGCCGGCGGGCGGCGGTGGCATGGGCGGTACCGGTGTTTATCTCAATGGCGGCGACATGGTGAACTTCGGCATCATCAGCGCCGGCGCCGGCGGCTATGCCAAGGATTACACCAGCGGCGTGGGCGGCACGGGCGTTGTTCTCATTGCAAGTGCCGGCCTGACAAATCTGGGCGCGATCAAAGGCGGCATTGGTGGCGCCGAAGGCTACGGCCAGGAAGCCGATGGCGGTATCGGCGTGCAGATTGGCGCGCAAGGCCATCTTACGAATGCCGGCACTATTTCCGGCGGGGCGGCCAGCGACCTGGGCGGGCAGAACGGCGTGGGCGGCGCGGGCGGCATCGGCGTTTCCCTGCTGGCGGGCGGTGCCGCATTCAATTCCGGCAGCATCCAGGGCGGCATCGGCGGCGATACATCCAACATCAGCCGCTCCGGCGTGGGCGGCGCCGGCGGCGCTGGCGTTTCCATCGCCGGCCAAACCACATTTTTGAATGCGGGCACGATCACCGGCGGCACCGGCGGCGGTGATTACGAGGGCAATGCAGGTGGCGCCGGTGGCGCCGGCGTGTTTATAAATGGCGGCACGCTGGTGACAACCGGCCTGGTGGCCGGTGGCGCCGGCGGATTTGGCAGCGCGGCGGGCGCGGCGGGCGATGCGGTGCTGTTCGGCACGCTGGCCGGCACACTGGACATCGATGCGGCCTCGAAATTCCAAGGCAATGTCGTGGCCGATGCCGGCGTGGCTGATTCGCTGGTATTGCGCGGTACGGCCGCTGGCACACTCGCGGGCCTTGGCCAGCAATTTACCGGCTTTACCACGATCAGCGAAATGTCTGGCGGAACCTGGGTTTTCGCCGGAACGAATGTGCTGGAGGCGGGAACCGATCTGAACATCGCCGGTAATGCCAGGCTCACCGGGGCATGGACCGATGCAGGTGACGTCACGGTCAAAAGCGGGGGCACCTTGGCAGATGCGGCGACGGGGATCGCGACACTGGGCGGTGTGGCCCTGAAAGGTGGCCAGATTTCCAGCGCCGCTGGTGCGCAACTCGTGATCGGCCCGTCAGCGCCGCTTCTGGCCAGCTCGCTGTCATCGGCCGGGTCGATCAGTGTGAGCGCGGGCGGCAAAATTTCGGGTTTCGGCACAATAGGCACATCGGCGGCCAGCGCGCTGACGGATAATGGTCTGATCACCGCGCAAGGCGGCACATTGGTGCTCGATACCAGCGTTGTCGGAACCGGATCGATCGGGATTGCGGCGGCATCTGCGCTGCTGGTGGAAACCTCCCTTGCAACCGGCGTGGCGTTCCAGACCGGATCGGGCGCAACGCTGGAGATTGCCAAGGGTGCGGCGGTCAGTGGCACGATATCGCATTTCGGTGCGTCTGACACAGTGGATTTTCTGCGCCTTGCCGCCGGGTCACTGACTTTTATCGGCCATACGCTTACTCTCGAAACCGGCACGGGCCAATCCACCACCTTGACCTTGGCGGGCAATTATAGCGCCGCGAATTTCCATCTCGCCTCTGATGGCCATGGCGGCACTGACATCACTTTCATGTCTGCGGCCGCGGACGCTGCGGGGTGGCAAGGTGAAGCCGGCACCACGAGCAGCCTCGGCCAGGATCTTGTGCATTCGTCCGAGGCCTGGATTGGCGTGCTGCATGGCCAGTTTTCTTAAGAAGTCCCCTGTCTCCGCCGGCCTGAACGGCCGGCCGAGAAAGACGCTCGACTTTGCCACGCCAAAGGAGCAATTCAGCAGCCTGCTGGCCGAACTGACCAGCGCAGACCGGACCTCAGCGGGCGGTGTCCGCTCCGGAACTTGAAACCGCCACGTGTTTCTTGAAAAAAAGAAGCAAGGAC
>Ga0116227_10013662_pt1 | contig 12665 bp, 13 predicted proteins | sample S1TSphgellanicum_FD_89693 | JGI IMG/M metagenome (GOLD analysis project Ga0116227, IMG submission 89693) | Host-associated microbial communities from peat moss isolated from Minnesota, USA - S1T2_Fb - Sphagnum magellanicum MG | ecosystem: Host-associated > Plants > Peat moss > Unclassified... | reverse complement strand
TCGTTTGACGTAGAACCTTCATTATTTTTCTTAAAATAAGAATCAAAAACAAACATAATGTATGATTATAAGAAAGAAAAATCAGTAAATCAATACGTCTATTGCTTTGAAGTACAAATATCGAATTGTTCTTTAAGTATTTATGGAAATTTTATTGGTTTTTTTTTACAGCTGAAGAAGGAAAATAAATTTGATTTTTGGGTTGGGGGGGGGGGGATTGCGGATTTTCCTTTATTTGGTGGCAGTGGCTGAGGAAGAAAAAAATGAAATCCCTGACCCAGACTTTGGAGAAGATAAAAGTATGGTGTGTGTGTCAACCCCTATTTTTGCATCTGTGCTTGCTGAAGAGATTGACACAATGTTGCTGGTAACTCTGGAAAACAAGCTTTGCTGCAGTCCATTTCATAGTGAAATTTCATGCCAAATGAAGTAGGTTCAGTGTTGAAATCAGTCATGAGCGAGAGAAGCTCTGAAGTTGTGTATGTGGGTCTTCTGCCTAATTTCTGGGTGGTGGTGGTGTTTCCAGAGCTGATGGTGCTTGGATTCATCTCACTGCTACTCACAGTTTTCCAGCCAGTTATAGCTTCTCTATGTGATTAAGAACCAGCATGCTGCCATGTGCGTATGAGAAAGACACAAATGAGACATCAACTTGTCCAGTGGTACAGATTTTATTTTTTGTTGCCAATGTATATTGCTTGCTCTTTTGCTTGAATCTCACACCTAAAATGCAGAAATGTACTCTCTTCTGTCAAATTCAAATTGACTGTCTAATGGAATTTTAGAGTTGCAGGGTGAGGTCCGAATCACCTCTGTTGAGGGCTTACATCAGATACACCTTTTCATATTTGTGCTGGCAATAGTCCATGTGTGCTACAGCTGTGCCACTGTCCTTCTTGGTCTCTTGCAGGTGACATTGAAAGTTTCCAACTCGGATTTTTCCTTGTGCATTTGGTTTCCTTATTCTGCCTTTTATGTTATCTTGTCACACAATGCACAGCACCCAGAAGGATCAAAGCTTTTTTCCCTGGTTCTATCTACGGTCCTGTGATCATGAACACAGAGATTTTCTCCATAAGTTATGAGAGGAATCTGTATCCAGGTTGGTTGTTGGTTCAGAGTTGTTATTCCACTAGTTTTGTCAGACATATTTGCATAGTAAGCTCCTGAGAGCCACCAATCTCCTCCTTTTGAGACTTCCTCTTGCTACATTTCAGCTCAGGAAGGTGAGATGTAAGATCTGGAGACCAGAATGACATTTGTCAGGGTACACAAGTCAGAGGTGTACATTTTCATCTTGCATTTTTTAACAGAGAGTCTGGGAGGAGCCAATTTCTAATGTGACCCAATACTTGGACATGTAAGCAGATGCACAAATGGAAGAAATGGGAGGAAGAGACTTGTCAGGAGAGTTTTGATTGTGCCAAAGAAGGTATGTCAGGTTAAACTCTTGTCATGCTGCCAGAGATGCAATACAAACAGTAAAGGACTTGTCTTGAGGGCATCTGACAGAGAAGGAAGCATTTTCTGGGAGTTTTGTAAGTGTGAGTTCTTATGTCCAGCATTTGTCTTTGTAGATCATTTAAGCTGATGTGTTATTTGCAGCCATGAAGCAAGAGCATAATTTGGAGCCAGATCCTGCTTTTTCCTCAACTGACATCAAATACCCAAAACCCCTCAGTGATTTTGCCTCTTTTGTCAAAATGTGGATTGTGAGTCTGGGTAACACCCAAACCTTGCAGTTCTAAAGTTTCAATGTGTGTGATGTTTAGCAACTTGTGTTCTCAAACTCCGTTGATCTTTCTGCCTTTGGCCCATCTACTAACTTTCTGCCAAAAAAAAAGGACATGATTCCCGGCCAAGTGCACAGTGCACAGTTCTTCTCAAATATAGGTTAACTGTGTTGGTTTTTTCTGTTGACAGGGAAGGTTTTTCCGCCAATTCTACACATCAGTTGAAAGAATCGACTATTTGGCACTTTGTGTTGGTTTCCTTGCTGTGAGTCTCCTGCCATCAATCTTTTTTCTTTCTTTCGGTGTCACACAACAGAGTTAATCCCAAACAATTCCTAGGTGCTTGCAGCTCAATGAGTTCCTTTCATATAATTTTGTCTCCCTTGTCACACTCTTCAAGAGATATGGATGTCTGTTGGCGTGTGGTGTGGACTCATAAGCTATTGAAGAAGTATGATTTCTACAAATACATACAGCGGACCATGGAAGTCGACTTGAGAGTTGTAGTAGGCATCAGGTTTGTGATCTGAATTTCTCAAACTTTTCTTCACCTTGCTTGCTCTAATCCATCCAACTCCATCTTTTTTGCGTAGAGCTGATGGACAATCACAAAAGCACAATCCATCTGTGACAATGGAGAATTTAGGTGAGTATTTCTGCATTGAAAATCTATCTGAGACAATAAGACCTCCAATGAATGTGCTTGTCTTTTACAGGGCTTATTTGTGGGCATTTGTGGTCACCTTTTTGCTTGTTACTGTCCATTGTGCATTGCCTGCTGTTCCCCTTCTGCCATGTACTAGGTTTTCATTTGGCTTGACTTAGCTGTGTGCATTTTCCAGAATTCTTCCTTGGTGCACATACTACTGTGTGCATAGTAGTGTGTTTACAAGGTATCTTGAGTCAGAAGAACTCAGAGTTTAGGGTTTTAGCCTCTGCACACTGACATGCGGTTCTCTGCTTGGAGGTTCGTACACATACTTCTATGGAGCATTTGTAGCTTTAGTTGTAAGCACACATTACTATATTCAACTTTTCTTGTCTGCCATCAGTCATAGCTTGCTCTCAGCATAAGGGTTTTTTGCTGCACTTCCTTCAGATGTGTAACATGGACTATATACTACACTATGCTGCTGTTACATATGGCCAACTTTTCTGTTCTCTGATCCACAAGATTCAGAAGCAGGTGATGGGATGATGTCTAAGGATTTCTTGTACTTGGTTGGTGGTGTGCAGATGATATTGATAATTGAACCTAAGCTTCAGAAAATAATATGTGGGCGGATCCATGAAGTATGAGGCTGTGTAAAGCATGTTGACACACCAGTGACAGTGTTCACAAGCAGACATACACATCCCAATGCTAACAATCATGGGTCACACTCCTACACATTCACTCCTGTCCATCTTTGGGATGATCTGTTCTGGTTCAAAAGCCCAAGATTCATGCTGCACCTCATACATTTTGTCCTCTTGAAGGTTTATTTATCACCATACTCAGAGTTCCTCTGTAGCAAAACATTATATGTATGCACAAGGGATCTTGGAGATTTTCAGGCTTAGAATGTGACATTCATCAGAGATTTTGTGGTTTAGAATGTATAACTTTTAGACCCTATCATCTTAGATCCACATAAGAGTAATGTGCATCTCATTACTGATTTGTGCAACAGGGTTTGCGTTTGTCCTATGCTGTGATGTTGATCATGTGACTTGCAGAATGCTTATGAGCTTGCATTCTTCTTATGGATTCTTGTATGCATTTTGACGCCTTCTCCATTCACAACCTAAAAGGAGGTTATTACTATGTCGGAGTTGAAAACAACTTCCTCAAGCATCATGCTCATGCTGATGATAATGTATTGAGATTGCAAGACAATTGATACTTCTATCTGGAAATCAACATGCTTGAATGTGTGGCTACATACCACTGCTGTATGGTGTTGTCCCAGTATGCTTTTGGATTCCATTCGTGCATGATGGGTAAGGCATGGATTGTTGGAGTGTGATTAGTCATTGTGTAAGCTCCAATCCTTTGCAGTAGTTGTCAGCCATCTTTTTCCAGTCTTCCATCAACTAGATGTAGCAAGCGATAACATTTGTAATAGAATCAAAAGTGACATACAATTAGAACAGAAGAGTGAGTTTCCTCTGCAATCTTGTAGAAACTGTTCGCCTTATGCTTACTTTACCAGTTACTCACACATGGTGCTGCAATGAGCAGCGCAGAGTTTTAGTACAATGGATGTGTAGCTAAAGCACTTTGCCCCTGTCTGCACTTGTCACCCAAGTATTTCTCTAGCATTGTCATTTGTGTTCTGTGCTTGCTATGATAATTCAGGGACCCATAGAAACTGATCTTTATGAGTATGCTAAACAATATGCACACCCTAACACCTAAATTCCTAATTCTCTTTACAGTTTCATAGCTCATTGGGCTTTGCTTGAAAAGGCATAGAATTTCAAATCCTAACTCTATACTGAACTCTGTCACAATAGGAAACAAGTATCTCTATTCTCAAAGTACATAAACAATTTCATGTGCTTTTTCTCACAACTCCAACATGATGCACATGCATTCTAAATGCAAAGTAGTTACTTCAGGTTTGTAGATGCCACTTCCAACAAACTCATTCAGATGGTCAATCAGTGCTGTACCTGGTGAAGATTCCTGGTTTTTGCATGATGTTGGGTGGTTCCACAGATGGGTACAAAACTTCAGCATTCAGTTTTTGAGGAATCAATTGTCAATGCCCTTCCTTCATGTGAACAGAGTGAAAGTGAAGCTGAAGCAACAGAACCATTCAGAATCCAGTGAAAAGCTATCGAAGTCTTTCTTCCATCTTTAAGGGCCCTTCCTCATGTCACCACAATGGTAGTTCTCACAACAGTGATAGTTCACATGCCATGGACAGTGAATCTTTTGGAAGGTAATGAAGTCAGCAATTTCTCAGGGGGGAATGACATTTTGGAATGAGACATGCCAGGTGAGATACATGAGATGGGCGCTCTCTCTCTTCCTCTCTCTCATTGACTAATTTTTTTCACTCTAAACATGTATCACATGTAGCATGGAAGTTTTCTCAGGTTCAAAATGGATCAAATCCCATCAAAGAAATGGCTGCATTAGCACTCACCATCATATGGTACTTCCGCTTCTTCTGTTCATTTGTGACTCCTCCAGATGGATCAAATACTGTGGAGATACTGGACCAGCCAAACATGATGTCTGAACAGCAATCAGCATCTCCTCCTGCAGAGGCAGCTTCAGAGTGAATGTCAGTCTTCAAAGTTCACATTGCCTTCAAAAACTTAATAAGTTTTGCAAAGGTTTTAATCATTTGATGATGGATTTGTCATGATTGCCCACTACAAATTTGTGCACTTACTTCATCAAAGACTTGAATCTAGGTGCACTTAGTTAAGGGTCTTCAAAAGATCCTTGATGGTAATAGCAAAAGAATTCCTTATCAAAAAACAATTTCATGAATTTGTCATCTAGATTTAGAAATGATACTTGAAACCAAAAATGTTCATTCTTCAAAATGATATCACATTGTTAATTGTGGACTTAAACACCCTCCTTAGACATGAGGTACAAGAAACAACAAGAAGATAATGCACCTAGTTTTTCTTAATATTTCCTAGGATGATATATGATAATGAATCGGTATTACAAAATTGATAGTGCCCACCAAGTTTAGTTCCAATTCAAAGCATGAGTAATCATGAAATGAGTGCAAACACAATAACACAAACAAAAAATGTAGCATGGTTTAGTTTTGCATGTTATAGGGATAAAATTCACTTAATGTTGGAAGTATTTAATGTGTTTCTACAATATTTTTAGATGTTAAAAAAATTCAATTTTTTAAAAATGGATATAAAAAGCTTACTAGAGTACCCATTTAAGCATTTTTTGAATGATGCAACCAACTTTTGTACTATTTAACATTATTTTCATATAAGTGAAATACAATCTTATTGTACAAAGTCATATTTTTTTGTTATAGGTATTTTTTACTATTGAACTGTACATTTATTTCAACCCATTAACATTTATAACTAACCCTACCATATAACCTAGGGCAACTTGACACTAATCATCAGATTTTCAAAAAGTTTTCAAGTTTCCAAAAAATAAAAAATCTAATGGAAGATATATGTGAGAATATATCATTTACTGAAATGGAATCCTCAAAACTAATTAATTATTTGACAAACATGTGTTGAAATGGCAAAAGTACTATGCTAATCTTCCATGTTAATTCAATTAACAAATAACCAATTATTTTTAAAAAGTCACCTAATAGGGCACATGTGTTAGCTTGTTCTTACTACATTTACACTTACATATTAAGTATATCTAGTGATATACATAGTGATTTCATGTTGATTTTTCCAAGAAATTGATGTCATTTTCCAAATGGATCAAGGAATCAATAATTCCCAAAAGTTCCTTACCATGAAACTTGCAATTAGTTTCAACAAGAAAGAAAAACTTATGAAAATAAAAATTAACATGATAAAAAAAATCTTCTCCAATTTATGAAAGCATGATTCTTATTAAAAAGTCAAAAATGTTAATTTCTACTTAATAAAGGGTTTGGAAAGGTTTACATGAATCAAGAGTGGAATTGTCATAAATCAAATCTTTAAATACTGAATCACAATTTTAACTTTTGAGCACCAATCAAAATGTTTACATTCAAATCAAACAAGTAAAAAAGGTCATTATTTTGAAAAAATGTGCAAGAAAACAGGAATGAAAGTGGGTAAACCCAACAAAACATTGAACATTGTGAATAAAAGTTGTGGTAACCCAATCCGCAATGATTTGAACATTAAATGAAGGTTCATGTGAATGCTAGAACCATAATTGATGTTGCCAAGGAATTCCACATCATTCTTATGCAAAATTCATGTGATTTTTATAATTTGACATTTAAATGCATTATTTCTTTAAGTTTTTTCAAAGGAATTTATAGATGTTGTTCATGTTTTTCAAAATCTTGGAAGAAATGAAATCATTAATGAGACAAATTACAAAATTATCCAAGTACTTGTGAAAAACATAATTCATTAAATGTTGAAAGATGGTCATCGTTACCTACATTTTTAAAGCTAAAAGACATATCATAGCACATTGTTCAAAATCATGTATATTATTTGTCACATTTTCAAATACACATGACCAAATTGTAAGCACCACACAACTCAATTTTGGTGCACACCTGAATTGCACAATTCAATTAATTTAATAGTTCAAAGATCAAAACTAAGAGTATCATGATAAAGTAACTTAAAATGGTTCAATGATGATAAATAAAAGTAACATATTCATATAGTTAAAAAATCACAATAACATAGATGTAGTGATGATCATCTCTTGTTTTCTACTAAATAGTATTAGGGCACCAATTGAATTTTGATTATCAAATTAATCTTTCATTTAAATTTTCATTTATGTACATTCAAAATGTTACAAGCTCATTGTACAAGTTATAGATTGAACTCAAAGGAGGGTGGTGTACCTTCTTCAATAAATTGTGTAAATGCATGGTATGGTGTACACAATTTTAAGAAAAATTGAAACTACATATAATATCATGTAAGATTTCATACATGAATTTGTGCTATGAAAACATATATCATGAATGAACCTTTTTTATTTGTAGCACATATGAAAGCCTTCCCTTTTATGAACAAAGGTCTAAACCTTTGATCTAATTTTATACATGTAAAAATAAGATTTTTCTAGTGTTTGGGGCTCCAAATTTGTCCATGCATTTAATTTTAAAAATATTTATAATTATGTAAAACTTATCACATAATATATGTTGTATAATTTATGATTATTTAAAAAAATTAATGCACAAAGTATTATTTATTTATTTACTTATTTACCTACCTAAACTATCTACCCTACCTACCTACAACCTATCTATTTACATAATTTTCCCCAAATTTTATGACTACATTTCATATTTGACTATACCCTGGTCTATTTTATGACAAATGTTCATTTTTTTCCTTATATGATTAAAAGTTACATTGACCAAATAATCAAAAGAAGTCATTTTAGTCAAGTAAATCAGTAAAAAATTGTCATTTCAAAATCAAGCACCTAGTATAATCAAATTGATGTAATTCTTAGTCAAAATGGACAAGGTGGTCAAGTTGCAAATCTTGAAAAAATGATGAATTCCTATATTGATCATGAAAGAATGTAAACATCAAATAAAATGAACAAGGCTAATATGGTGCAAATACTTCTTCATATTGGTGTTGAATTATAAATTAATTTGATAATTGGGGGAATACCTTTGTTTATACATATTGGGGATTCTGAACTAACTTGAAGGAATTTTTCATAAAAGCTTCCATTTGGTTCATTGTCCAAAGAACCTTTTTTAACATCTTTTGGATATAAAGTGCACAATGATAGAGTAAATTCATCAATTAGATGAAAAATGGATAATAATGTCTATGAAGTTCATCCATAAACAATGAATTAGTTTGTGGTGATGGATGCATGTTGTTCATGAGAAATGAACTAAAACCTACATTATTTTTTATAATTTGATAGTAAAACATAAAAAAACATAACGTATCTTCTAAGGGGCTTGTGTTGAGATTGGTGCTTGGATTTCATTTCTTAAAGTGTTGTTAAATGGTAAACCATAGGATAAGAAAATAATAATTTTTAAAATTATAACTTATGTGTGTGAATATATTTGGATTTATAAATTATATCATAGGCAATAGCTAGAATAACATAAAAATAATGGACATTGTTTAGTCCTTGGAAAGGGCAATTTAAAAAAAGATGTATATGAATTGTCATTGATTTTGTCCAAGGGATTATGGTCAAGTTATGACATTCACAAGTAGGTGTGTGCTACTCAATCCATGGTAAAAAAACGAAATTACATAAAGTATTTATGAACAAGGAAAAGGAGGACGTCACCATTGTTCATGAAAGGAGTGCATGACTACTTTGAACAATTGATAATTGAAGAAAATAATTCGCTTGGTTTTTATAAAGGAGTAAAAGTGGAATGAGAGCTACAATTTGATGTCTAGTAATGTTTTGTGTTTATGTGAGTGTAGGAGGAGAGAAGAAATCAACTCTTGTAGTAGGGTTGCAAAAGAATATTAGATTAAATTAAATAACAAAATGAAAGAGACAGAGAACATCCGACACAAGATATTGTGCCTTTGGTAGCCTAATTATATGGTGTGTTGTTTTCTTTATATCTTTTGATTATGTATTAATCATTATACATTATCATATGATAAATAGTCAATATATATGAAAATTAATCTATTGATTATGTATTGACTAATAGAATACATCTCCCAATGTATTACAAAAATGTTTGAAATGATTGACAAACTCCATGAAATTGTAATTGCTATGGATAAAGGTACAAATTGAACCATATTCAAGTGAATCAATGAAGAGTTGAACAAATTTCATATCACAAAATACTTTAAATTGAGGTAATTTTAGTTGGTTGACCATAATATGTGATCAATGTTTCAAAAATCGATTGTTTTCATAAACCCTTTCATATCAATGAAAAGAGGCCTTTTTCAACAAGTTTACAGGAATTGGCAGCAGCCTGTAAACCGACTTATTATTACCGACTCAAACTTGATGAAAGAGAGAGGTGATAGTTTGGCACCAAAGAGTCACTCATGTGCATGGGTAAAACTAGCGTCTTTAGGTCACCCTAATAATTAGGGTGAAGCTCACTGGAAGCCGTTTGTAGAAGAAGAAGAGTTTTTGTGGGCCAACAAGTTAGTACTTGGAATGTGGAAAACTTCAAACAATTTAGGCAACAACAACTCCCATTGGATTTGGTGGATGTCAATTTGTCAATCACAAAAGGTCACCAGTTCGGTGTATTCCATAAGGTTTTTTTAAAAATAGAAAAACCCATAATTTGTTTTGCCTCCCCAAAAGCAAAGAAATGTTGTCAGTTGCTGGTAGCATCCACCTTTGTCTTCCTTCAATGATATGGCATTTAGGGTTCATGTTTGACTGTTTCATCATTCTGTATATGAATACAATAATACAATACAACCCAAAAAGGGGCCTTATATTGCAGGTGGTTTCTAATTGGTTCTTAATCTGCATGCAAAAGCAGATTCCTTTGCTTGCTCTTTATGCTGTAGCATTAGGAGAGTCCATCCCAAAAGGTCAATAGTGGAGGTGAAAGCACACACAAATGGGAAGGCATAAAATTAAACAAGGGGTGTGTCACACTGTGGCCTTGCCATTTACACTAAAAAGTATCTTAAGGCCTAAGAAGAATTATTGAAATTCAAATATTTCACCATGCAAAAATATAATCTTCAAAAAAATCCTCTAAAAGAAACCAAAATCCTTCAAGAAATCATAACTGTGTAACTAATCTCAAGTTTCAACACAAGCCATAATATCATCTTTCAAAAATCCTCATATAAAAATAGACCTACTACCTAGGGGTCAAAATCCCTTAAGCAACTATAATCTATAATGAATCTAACCACAATATCCTTGCCTTGGTAGGCAAGGCCAATAAAAATTTAGGTAAGGATCAGGGGATGTGTGACCTTTAAAAATAATTTACTAGCATTAGAAAGATGCTTCCAAAGATGAGTACTACTGAAAATTCGATTTAAAAAAAAGGAAGGTGTCAGTGAGTGAGTATGTTTAAGGGAGAGGCTGGCTCTTAAGTCCTGACTTTTACAACTGAAAAAACTTAATTAGCCTAATTCCAAGCATAACTCACAAAATTCATCCAGAGTCATTGTACAGTGGGTGTCAACTAGGTCACCATGTCACCATTGTCTGTGGGTGTCTAACCCAAAAATGCAATAAGTGTAGGGTAACACCCCCCAAATAGTGGACCTTGGGCCTAATAATGGGCCCTTGAGGCTCGAAGCCCATTATTTTGACAACACTCCAGCTCAAGCAAGCACTCTTCCAAGTACACTAAGAATTTCTTCAAAGGTTTTTACAATTTGAAGGGTATATATTATGTCAACAATCTGTAAATAACTCAATTACAAACTATATCATCAAAACCTTGTAAAACTTTATTTATAAACACACTTCTCATTTGATTCGAAAAATGTACAATGCACCAAGGTATGAAAAACACGGGAGAATTTGAAGGACATCAAGTTAGCACAAACTAGATGTCAAAAACTCAAGGGAGAATTTAAAGGATGTCAAGTTATCACAAACTTAGATGTTGAAAATTCAAGTGAGAATTTAAAGGACATCAAGTTAGCACAAACTCGATGTCAAAATTAACTCTCCATCTAACTCTCTATGTTAGGTTTTGCAGCATTGCACTGCTGTAAAGTACTGGCAGAATATTTCTAGTGTATCAAGAGGGCGGCACTCCAGTAAAACCTCTCAAGGGCAAAGAGGAGGCCATTTTGAAAAGCAAAATGCTTGCTACAAAATCTAAGAGAGAATTATCTGCTAGTGCTTTTACTTAGGTGATGGCCCCCAAGTTGGGGGTTCCCAAAATAAGTGCTCCTCGAGTGGGTATCATCCTACACAATTATTCAGTTCAGGAACACAGTTTAAAAAAAGGAAAAAAAAGTGGAGGGGCATTATGTGCTTTTTGTCCCTTTTGTTGAAGGAAAATTTTGCTTGATAGTGTGTAGTCTGGGTGCACTAATTTTATATTTTTTTCACTGGTGCTTTATGAAGCTATATTTAACTCAAGAAATGTTAAATTTGGATTCAGAGACTTTAATTTTGCTTATGAATGGCTCATTGTAACAAAAGGTGTCCCTGCATGTGAAATGATTTCACTAGAATTTTTTCAGTAAATTCACTAGTCACAATGAACGAGACCTAATGAAAATGCAACGAATTCAATGTTCTAATAAATAGGGACCAATGGCCACCCATATTTTGTAGTAGTGCATATTATATTGATTAGACTGGTGTGTAGGTGTGAATTTTTTTTATTATGACCAATAAAATTGCTGGGTTTGATAGTCTAATTTTTTTTCTTAGTATCTTGAGTGAACTAATAGTTAATTATGTTACCTATAGATAGGTTTGTGAGAATTTTAGAGCACCAATGGAAGTGATAAAAGGGACGATCATTATCATTTTCAATGTTCAGCAAAATATGGTTGTGTGTAAGTGTGAAGATTTTTGTTTTCAGGCCAATGGAATTGCTGGATTTGATGCTCTAGATTTATATTCTCAGTTATCTTGAGTGAGTGAAGTACCATTCCAATAATGTGTAATAGCTATTTGCAGAGAATGAAAAAACTTGTCATAACAAACTTAATGTATTTGGAGGTCACATGATAGAGCACAATCTTATCTCTATCAAGAGGTGGGCGATGTGGAAAGGGAAATGCCCACTCTGCAGGCATTTTACTTGATGAAATGCTCGTATCTCTCATTTACTTATTTATTTATTTATTTACTCTTTTTTATAGGATACCCAGTGACTACCCATGAGAAAAAAAATTAAATATAAAATTCTGACATTTTTTAATGCTTGATAACACCCTCAGAGCAAGGCAAGGCATTGCCTAACGAAGAAAAGCAAACACCCCTCAGATCCACCTCAGGTGAGTGAGCACTTACTTCAGGAATAGGAATGTTGAGCTTCTTGGCCATTACCTTACACTTTGTTTATTAAGGTTTTTAGTATATCGCAAATAGACCCCACATTGGGATCATGGTAAAAACCCAAAAACCCATTTAAATTGCTTATAAATATTTTAAATATTTATAAATATCATCCTCAAAGACTAAATCACGGTCCCTGAGTCCAAATCTATAAGTTTGGGGCCTAATATGGCCATTTCAATGGATTTTGAGGCTTTTACCATGATCCCAATGTGGGGGTCTATTCACCCGGCCCAGGATGGGGGGGGGGGGGGGGCCGGGGGGGGGGC
>Ga0116227_10013660_pt1 | contig 12666 bp, 14 predicted proteins | sample S1TSphgellanicum_FD_89693 | JGI IMG/M metagenome (GOLD analysis project Ga0116227, IMG submission 89693) | Host-associated microbial communities from peat moss isolated from Minnesota, USA - S1T2_Fb - Sphagnum magellanicum MG | ecosystem: Host-associated > Plants > Peat moss > Unclassified... | reverse complement strand
TGGCGCCGCCCAGCTTGAGCGCGCGATCATTTCAGGTACTTATCGAACCACGTCAGCGTCCGCTGCATCACATCCGCGATATCTTTCGGATCGCGCAGACCGTGGCCTTCGCCGGGATAAATCATGATGGAGGTCGGCACATTCATGGCCTTCATCGCGTGCCAGAATTCCTGGGTCTGTGGCGCCGGACATTCGATATCGCGCTCGCCCACATACACAAAGGTCGGGGTCTTGACGTTGTGAATGAAGTTGATGGCCGAGGAACGCGCGTAGATGGCGGGATCGTCATAGACCGAGGCGCCGAAAAAAGGAATCATCCACGCATCGATGCCGTTCTCCCCATAGTAAGACAGCCAATCGCTGATGCCGGCGCCGGCCACGGCCGCTTTGAATCGATTGGTCTGCGTAACGGCCCACATGGTCATGAAGCCGCCGTAGCTGCCTCCGGTCAGTCCCAGGCGCGCCGTGTCGATGGGCGCCGCCTGCGCCGCCGCATCCACGCCCGCCAGTATGTCGCGCAAATCGCCGTATCCGAAATCGCGCACATTGCCCTGGGTGAATTTCTCGCCCTGACCGTAACTGCCGCGCGGGTTGGGCAAGAACAAGGCGTAACCCCGTTCAAACAGCGCAGTGTAGAGTCCGGGGCCGATGTAATTCGGAGTGACGGCGGCGGCCGGCCCCCCGTGCACGCCGACGATCATCGGCAATTTTCCTTGGGCATGCAGCGGCAACAGCAACCAGCCTTGAACGTCGAAACCGTCACTCTTCCACCACACGCTCTGTACGCGGGCCGCAGGACCCATGCCGGCGTTTGACGCGGTGATGTTGCGCCAATGACCAATCGGGCCGACGCCGATCTCCGGCGGAGAGGTAAAAGATTCGTGCACGTCCGCAGTCACGCCCGACGGGCAAGCGGTGGAAATGCCGGCTTCGCGGTCGCCAAACGACTCAGCGCCGCTCCACAGTATTTTAGGCGCGGCGGGCTTCAGTGCTCGGCCAAAGTCCACAAATTGCAGCTTGTCGCCCGCCAACAACTCAACCTGCAAGTGATCATCACAGCGCCAGGAGATCGAGTTGGCCGAAGACTTCATGCCGGGTGCCAGATTGACGGCCGGGCCGCCATCCAGATTCATCGTATACACATCACCGCCCGTGGAACCGAAGTCGCTCATGATTCCCGCGACAAAGGCGACCGTCGAGCCATCGCGCGACACCTTCGGCACAGCGAGCTGCTGCTTGGCGTCAACCGGCGTGTAGATCACTTTGGCGGGGCCGCTCTCGGGAAACGCATACAGCTTGGCGGTCCACCAATTGTTGTCGCCATCGCCGGGCGCCGCTGTGCCGACGAAACCCTTGCCGCCGGCGCGCCAATCGTATTCGTAGACGAACAAGTCGGGCGGCGACATCCAGGTCAGTACGCCATTGGTCAGCACGGCAATGCGCTGCTCGGTCGGTGCCGCGTCCAAGTCGCCGGCCACCGGAACGCCCGCTTCCGTGGCACCCACTTCTTTCTTCGCATTCTCAATGGCCAGCATCGCCAGCCGGCCATCGGGCATGTAGCGCAGGTCTTCGATCGTGCCGTTGAACTCGAGCGATTTGGTCAATGCCGTGCCGTCGGGCGCCACGCTGTAAATAGTGCGTGAATGACTGCCGGGCGTGCGCAAGGTAAAACTCAAGCGCTTGCTGTCGGGGCTCCATGTCGGAGAACCCGGCCAGCATTGCGCCACGCGGCCGCAGGGCATCGGCAGCGTGATCGCCGCGCCGCTTTTCACATTGCGGATCACCAGATCCCGTACCGTCGGCTGGCCGCCGTTGGGCGAATCACCTTCGACCGACGCCACGAACGCGGAATTCGGCGAGATCTGCACCTCGCGAAAACGATGCAGCAATTTTGCCGGCGCCGCCGAGGCCGCAGCCGCGTCTGCCGCGGACGCGCCCTGAATGCTCGCGACACCCATCATCACTGCGAGGGCCCAGCCAACAATCCGCCTCAATCGCTGGAAAGATCTGAACATTTTCGTGTATGCCCCTATTTGCGCCTGTCAGGCGCGATTGAATTTCAACACCAGCGTCGCGCACGCCAGCAATCCTGCGCCTTCAATTCGAGCGAGCCAACGATTCATGCCGCCGCTGACCCCGAATCGGGTCGAGGCATGAACGGCCCGATGCGCCAACCAGCCGTAGCCGGTGAGTATAAAGAGTTCGGGGATCATCGAGGTAGCTGCCAGAATCAGCATCTGCGGGACCACCGCACGAGCGGTATCTATGAATTGTGGCAACAGAGCCAGGAAAAACAACAGCGCCTTTGGGTTCGACATCTGCAGGGTCAGCGCGCCGAGGTAGACGCGGCGGCGATCGCCGGTTTGCTCGCAGATGCCCAAGGGTACGGTTTCGCCGCTGCGCGCGGCCAAAAGTGCCTTGATGCCCAGGTAAATCAAGTAGGCGGCTCCCAGCCATTTGGCAATCAAAAAGAACCGGCCGCTGGCCGCAATGATGGCACCCAGGCTCGTGGCCGATAGCGCGAAATAAATTCCATTGGCGCTCAAGATGCCGGCGGCCGCGGGCAGCGTGCGTCGCAGACCGCCGCGCGCGCCTTGCGACACCACGTAAAACACCGCCGGACCCGGCGAGAGCGACAGCGCGGTTTCCATCGCCAAGAAAAGCAGCCACGTCTTGAGCGTCATAGCGGATCAGAATAGTCGCGCGCCGTTTGGCACCGCAAGGTCCGGTTTGACGAGCACCACATCGCCGCTCTCATCGGGAAAACCCAACGTCAGCACCTCGGACATGAACTTGCCGATCTGGCGCGGCGGAAAATTGACGACCGCCGCCACCTGACGTCCGATCAGCGTCGCCGGATCGTAGTGACGGGTGATTTGAGCGCTTGATTTCTTGACACCAATCTCGGGTCCGAAGTCGATACGCAGTTTAAAAGCCGGCTTGCGCGCCTCCGGAAAGGCTTCGGCCTCGATCACAGTGCCCACGCGGATGTCGACCGCCATGAAATGCGCAAACTCAATTTGTGCCATGACTGGCGAGAAAACTCGCGATGTGCTCATTCAGATACTTCGCGTCTGCCGGGGACGCACCTGCCCCGGCAGGATGCCCCCACAGCGAGGGAATCACATCGAGCGTGCATTGGGGAATGAACGCCGACTCATACCGGGCATCGGTCACCGGAAAATACAAATCAGTCGCCGAAGGCATGTACAACACCGGCACTTTGATGGAGCGCAGCGCCGCTTCGACATCGCCATGGAATGGCGGCGTGGCGCCCACATTGTGCGCTTCCCAGGTGCGCATCTGCAGAATCAGATTGTTTGCATCGGCGCCGGGAATGAAGTTGGTTTTCAGTGCCTCCACGACCTGCTCGAAACTCTTGCCCATGGACTCATCGCTGCGCCATAACTCTTGGCGCCACCATTCCTGCGAAAACAGCCACGCGGTCCAAACGATGGAGAAGGCCTGAATGCCTTGGACGGGCTGCTGCGCGTAGTCACCGCCTTGGAACGCGGCATCCGTGGTGAGCGCGGTGATCTCGCTTTCCAGCCGCACGATGCCGTGGCCATAGGTTTTCGCGGTGCCGGAGGTCGCAACGATGCGATCCACATACTCCGGATGGCTCACCGCCCACTGGAAGGCTTGTTGCGCACCCATGGAAAACCCGATCACCGCGCGCAGGTGTTTCACATGCAACTGCTCGGTCAGCATGCGATGCACCGCTTCAACATTGTCGCGAATCGTGGTCACCGGAAAACGCGGTCCATGAAACGGCTCGGCGGTATTGCTCGGCGATGATGAGCGGCCGTTGCCGAACAATTCACTGGTGATCAAGAACAGCTTGGTCGGATCCAACGCCTTGCCCGGACCTATCAAAAAATCATAGCCATTCATATCCGCCATGTAATGCGATGGCAGCAAGATGGCGTTATCGCCCTTGGCGTCGAGCTTGCCGTAAGTGCCGTAGACGACACGCGCCTGCGGCAGCACCGTGCCGCTCTCGGTTTTGAAATCCTTGATGACGAACTCATGTTGGACGGGCTTCGGTTGCGAAACCGGTTCGGCCTGCGGCTCTGCCGCGCTGCTGCTTGCCATCATCGCAACATACAAGGTGATTCCCGCGAATAAAAGCGCGGCGCGAACTATGCGCGGGCGCATGCTAAACGACCGGCTTGGCGGTCGACTGGAACGAAATCTGCAGCTCTCCGGGGCCTTTGAGAAAATAGATCCGTTCGCCATGGGCGTCCATCGGACCCTGGGGGGTGAGCCCATTGCTGCTCGCATGCTCGGCGAAGGCATCCGCGTCATCGACGATGATTTGCAGCATCACTCCCGCCGGCATTTGCGGGCGCTGCGGCCACACCTCGACCCAACTTTCTCCGGCGGGGAACACCGCGCCGGAAAACACGGAGCCGGGCTCCGACACGGAGCCGATGCGGTCCTGCATCCCCAAGGCACGAAAAAATTCGGCCAATTCCTCGGCCTGCGACGTGACCGAGCAGTAGCGGATCGAAAGAACTCGCATGTCATCTCCTTATGTGCGGCGAATCGCCATTATGCGTCCATCTCCACGGCATCTGCCAGAAATTGACCTTGGTTGTTGAGCTCTGCGAACAGGCCGTTGCGTCTCATGAGCTCATCGAACCTGCCCTGCTCGACCAACCTGCCATTTTTCATCACCAAAATTTGATCCGCATCGCGGACCGTCGACAAGCGGTGCGCGATGACAAAGGTGGTGCGCCCTTGGGTCAGCACTTTCAGCGCCCGCTGGATGCGGGCTTCAGTGGCGTTGTCGAGCGCGCTGGTGGCCTCGTCGAGAATCAGAATGGGCGCATCTTTCAACATGGCGCGCGCGATTGCCAGACGTTGCCGTTCGCCGCCGGACAATGAGCGGCCGCGCTCGGCCACCAGCGTCCCATAGCCTTCGGGCTTTACAATGATGAAATCGTGGGCCTCCGCGGCGCGCGCGGTGATTTCCACCTGCTCCTGGGTGGCGCCCGGATTGCCGAGACGGATGTTGTCGGCAATCGACCGATACAGCAGCCCAGGGTCTTGAAACACCACAGCGATGTTGCTGCGCAGCGAATTGAGGCTGACGCTGCGGATGTCGACGCCATCGACCAGAATACGGCCTTGGCTCGGGTCATAGGCTCGATACAGCAGACTCAACGCCGTGGTCTTGCCCGCGCCGGTGGGACCCACCAAAGCGGTGGTGGAACCAGGACGAGCCTTGAAATTAAGATCATGCAGCGCCGGATGCGCGGCGCTGTAGCCGAATCCCACGTTCTCGAACACGACCTCGCCGCTGACCGCACCCAGTTGCGGTGTGTTCGGCGCTTCCTTCAAGGCCGAAGGCGTGTCCAGCACGCTGAAAAAATCCCGCAATGCCGGCGTTTGAAAGAACAGCGCCGAAATGAAACCGGCAAATTGTTCCAGGCGCCCGATCAAGGTCATGGCAAAGCCGGAAAAAGTCACGATGTTGCCCACGGTGACTTCTCCCTTGCCGTGAAGCGACGCTCCCAGCAAGAATATCGCGACAATGGTGAGTGTGCTGGCGGCCCGCGTCGCCACCGACAGCCAAGCCCAGCCCCGAAGCACGGGATACTGCGCAGCCAACGCGCGCTGCGTCAGGCTGCGAATGTCATCCACCTCCGCTTCGTGACGCGTGAAGCTTTGCACAACGGCCGCATTGCTCAACACGTCGCCGGTGCGTTCAGCAATGGCCTGATGCAGGCGTTCGACCTCGTTCTGAGCCTTGTCGGTACGGCGCATCGCGAAGGCGTTGAACAGCGCGAAGCTCGACATCAAGCCGGTCATCAACAGCGCCAGCTTCCAGTTCATGGAAATGGCCAATGGCAGCATCACGACGATGGAAAGCAGGGTGGCGAGATGATCGCGCAGAAAGCCCAGCCAGATGCCGAACAGGTTGGTGCTGCCCGAATGCATGATGCGCAACAGCCGTCCGGTGTGGTGTTCGCCATGAAAGGCGAGCGGCAAACCGATCGCATGTTCGAAGAATTCCGTGATCACCGCCAGGCGACGACGGTGCGCGAGTCGGTCTGAGTGCAGCGACACCCAAACCCCGGCAGCGATCCCTAAGAAACCGAAACCAGCCCAATAGGAAATATATTTCCACGCGTCCGTGTGCGATTGCCGCACCAGGGAGTCGATCACATGTCCGAACAACCAAGGTTCGAGCAGCAATATGCCGGCCAGCGCCAAATTCGCGGCGGCCAGCAGCGAGGCGAGTCCCTTCTCGGGCGCCAGCAGTGCGATGACGCGAACATAGACTTTGAATACCGTCATGTTCGACTCGCGATGGTGACGCTCTCGGACTGCGGATCGAACAGGATCGTGGCGTCGCCGCTGCGCAATTGCGCAATGACGCGCGCGACTTTGGCCTCGAACGACACCTCTTTCTCGCCGTAATCCGTGCCTTCCCGCAGCACGAACGATTCGACCACGGCCTTCAGCAATTCCGGTGCAAGTTCGGTATGGGGCACGACCACCGGTTCGGGTGCGGCTTCCGTCACGCGCCCGGCCGATGTGCCAGCCAGGTATCGAGATGACGCGCGAAGGCGTTGCGATTCGCTTGATTGAGGGGCGGAGGCCCCCCGCCGACGTTGCCGCTGGCGCGCATCGTATCCATAAAGTCACGCATGGCTAACACGCCGCGTATGGTATCAGGGGAGTACAGCTCGCCGCGCGGGTTGAGCGCATGAGCACCCTGGGAGATGACCTGTGCCGCCAACGGGATGTCGGCCGTGATCACCAGATCACCCGGCGCGGCACGCTTGACGATTTCAGCATCCGCCACATCGAAGCCGGAAGCGACTTGGATTTGCCGAACGCCGGCAATGCGCGGAAGCGGCAGCGCTTGATTGGCCACCAGAGTCACTGCAACGCCGGTGCGGCGGGCTGCCTTGAAGATGATTTCCTTGATGACGCCGGGACACGCGTCCGCATCGATCCAAATGCTGGGTCCCGTCACTGGGCGCGTCGCTGGTAATACACCGCAGCGACGATAGCACGCAGCGCCGGTTACTTCAGCGGACTTCCGGCGGCCAGCATCACGCGCATGGCCGCTTCGTCACCCTCGCGTTGCTCGCGCAGGTCAAGCTCATGCCGCTCCTCCCGGCGAAATTTTTCGACGGCCCGGCCGAGCGACTCGGCCTCGATACGCTTCTCGCTCCACGCAGCGCGCTTCTTCTCGTAGTCGGCGCGGGCATGCTCCAGGGACTTGCCGTGCTGGCGCATAGCCTCGCCCAGTCGGTCGAGAAAAGAGCGGTAGTTTTGCAGTTTGACCGCGTCCATGCTGGCGCCGGACTGCGCGGAGTTGCGGGTGTATTCGTCGCGATAGTTTTGCAATTGCTGCAGCTTCAGTTCCAGATCGGCGACCTTTCGGCCCGCCTCCGCCATGGCGCGGCTCAATTCCTTGGCCGAGGTGCTGGCGATGACCTGAATCGGCTCGAATCTTTTCGATTTCATCATGGGCGAGGCACTATCGGACGACTGGCGCGGCCGGCGCCGAGAACTGCGTCACGAGTTGCTTCAGATCCGCATAACTTCTCTCGATTCCCACCGGATCGTACATGTCTTGGCGTAGGAACTCCTGCATTTTAGGCCATTGATCGACGGCCAGATCCACCCGCAGATCGGCGCCTCGCCGATAGGCGCCGACGCTGATCAGATCGCGATTCTGCTGGTACGTGGAATACACCTGTCTGAATCGATTGGCCAAGTCGAGCTGTTCGCGCGTCGCAATTTGGTGCATCGCACGGCTGATGGAGGCCTCGACATCCACCGCCGGATACAGGCCATTTTCGGCCAGGCGCCGCGACAGCACGATATGGCCGTCCAAGATCGCGCGCGCCGCATCCGCGATCGGATCGTTCTGATCGTCGCCTTCCGCGAGCACCGTGTAAAACGCCGTGATGGATCCCAAGCCCCGGTCGCTGTTGCCTGCGCGCTCGACCAATTGGGGCAGACGCGCGAAAACCGAAGGCGGATAGCCCTTGGTGGCCGGCGGTTCGCCGATGGCCAGTGCGATCTCGCGCTGCGCCTGCGCGAAACGCGTCAATGAATCGAGCAGCAGCAACACTTTCAAGCCGCGGTCGCGGAAGTATTCGGCGATGGCGGTCGCAAGCCACGCGCCGTGCAAACGCATCAGCGGCGGATTGTCGGCCGGCGTTGCCACCACCACGGCGCGACGCATGCCGTCGGGTCCCAATGTATTGCTGACGAAATCCTGGACTTCTCGCCCGCGCTCGCCGATCAGTCCGACCACGGTGACATCCGCCTTGGTGTATCGCGTCATCATGCCGAGCAGCACCGATTTGCCGACTCCGGAACCCGCGAACAAGCCGATGCGCTGTCCACCGCCCACGCACAGCAGCGCGGTGATCGAGCGCACACCGACATCCAGCGGATCGCGGATGGCCCGACGCATCAAGGGATTCAAGGGTTCGCCGGTGAGCGGCACGCGATCCGTGCAGCGCAGCTCGCCGCCGCCATCCAACGGTCTGCCCGCGCCGTCCAGCACGCGGCCCAACATGGCTTCACCCACTGCGATGGAGGACTCGCTGCGAGTGGGAATCACTCGTGCGCCGGGCATCAGTCCGCGAATATCGCCCGTGGGCATCAGGAACAATTTGTCGCCGGAAAAACCCACCACTTCGGCTTCGATCCGCCGGCCCTCGGCGGCATCCACGAGACAACGGCCGCCGACCGCAACCTCGCAACCCACGGCTTCCAAGGTCATGCCCACCATGCGGTTGAGCGTGCCCTCCACCACCATGTCGGATGCATTGGCCGCGCGCTCGCGCGCCTTGATCAAGCCTTCGACCCAGCGCTTGGAGCGTGGCGGGGCGGCGGTGTCGCTCATGGCGAGGATCCGCCTCGCGGCGCGGTCGACTGGCGTTCGGTGCCCATCAACTCGCTCAAAATTGCACCCAGACGGGTTTCCAAACGCGCATCGATGCGCGAGGTCGCGCTTGCGATCTGGCAGCCGCCGCGCGCCATCACCGGGTCTTCGATGATGGACCAGGCGCGCTCGTTCTCGGTGGGAGCAAGATGCTCGCGCACCACGGCGGCGTCCTCGGGATGCAAATGCACGCGGACTTCACGCGCCGCGACCGGCAACGCGGCAATGGCGTCGCGGATGATGCCGATGATCTGGGTGGGGTCGGTTTTCAGTTCACGCCGCAAAATTTGCCGCGCCAGGGCCATGGCCAGCGTCAGCAGTTCGCGTTCGACCTCGCTATCGAGGTCTTCGAAAGGCCTTGCCAGATCATAGAACATCCCCGACAGGCGCTCGACCTGTGCGCGCACCTCGGCACGTCCGGCCTCACGTCCTTCCGCCAACCCCTGCTCGAAGGCTTCCCGATGAGCTTCAGCCTGCAGGTCGGCCAGTCCGCCGACGGTCGCCATCTTGGGATTCGCCGCCGGACCGTCCATATTGGGCGCGGTCCAAAGGGACACTCCGGTCACTGTCTTGCGGGTCGCGTCAGACAAATTCGCCGGCCGCCTTTCCGCCCAAGGTGATGGTGCCCTCTTCGGCAAGCCGCTGCGCGATCACAATAATCTCCTTTTGCGCGGCCTCCACGTCGGCCAGTTTCACCGGCCCGCGCGCTTCCATGTCGTCCTTGAGAATTTCCGCGGCGCGCTTCGACATGTTCTTCAGGATCTTCTGCTGCACCTCGGGTTCCGCGCCGCGCAATGCCACCGCCAGCGTATCGGAGCCCACTTCGCGCAGCAGCGCTTGGATGCCGCGATCGTCGACGTCCAACAGATTGTCGAAAATGAAGAGCAAATCTTTGATCTGCTGATGCAGGGCGGCATCGGACTTCTCGATCTTACCCATCTCCTCGCCGCTCTTGTCCTTCTCCATGGCGTTCAAGATGTTGGCCACCGTGCGCGCGCCACCCACCCGCCGCAAGGGCGCCGGCGGCTTGACGTTGGCCTGCTTCTCGACCAATTGATCGAGTTCAGTCAGCGCGGTTTGCGGCACTTCGTTCAGCGATGCGATGCGCATCAGCACCTCGGTGCGAAAATCCTCATTGAGCAAGGGCATGATGGCTGCGGATTGTTCGGCCTCCAGATGCGACAGCACGATGGCGGCGATCTGCGGATGTTCGCCGCTGATGATCTGCGCCACCGCCTTGGCTTCCATCCACTTCAGCGCTTCGATGCCCTGGCCGGCTTGTCCGGTCAAGACGCGATCGAGCAGCATGTCGGTCTTGTGTTTGCCGACGGCTTGGGTCAACACGCGTCTGACGTATTCCTGCGAACCGCTGGCCATGTTCGCCTTGCCGTCGGCGATGCCGATGAAGGTGTCGAGCACCGCAGTGACCTGCTCGCGCGATACCTCCTTGAGCTCGGCCATGGCGATCCCGAGCTTCTGTACTTCGCGCGCATCGAGTTGCTTGAGGATATTGGCGGCATCCTGCTCGCCCAGGCTCATCAACAAAATGGCGGCGCGTTGTGTTCCGGCGAGTTCGTCCGGCTTGTTAGCCATCCGCGGCGACCCAATCCTTCACGACCTGTGCGGCTCGACGCGGATCCTGGCCCACCAAGGTTCGCGCTGCCGCGATCTGCTGCTCAAAACTGGGCGCCAACTTGATGGCATTGGCGTTCTGACCCGACAAGCTCACCCGGTCCCCGGCATAATCGGCGTCGTCCGCGGCCGAAACCCGCCCAGCAGGTTTGGTCAAGGATTTCATCAGCGGCCGCAGCACCAGGAAGGCGAGCACCAGGACCAAGCCTGCACCGACGACTTGTTTCGCCAGCGACGCAAGCCAGGGCTGTTGCCAAAGCGGCACGCCATCGACGGGGCCGATCGGTCCGGCGCCCTTGAAGGCTTGATTCATGACATTCAGCTGATCGCCACGGTCATCCTTCAGACCGATGGACTCCTTGACCAGTTGCGTGAAGCGCTTGATGTCAGTGTCGCTCATCGGCGCGGTGGTGACCTTGCCGTCGGCATCCAGTTTCTGCCAATCATCCAGCACCACGCCGACGCTGAGGCGCTTCAAGTTGCCTACCGGCTGTTTGATGTATGACAAGGTGTGGTCGATTTCGAAGTTGCGCGTGCTGCGCTCGGAATTGGAACTTGGCCCGCTGTTGACCGCCGTGGTCTGCGCGGCGCCCGCAGCGCCCGCAGCGCCCGCGGCGCCGGCTGGAGCCGGATTGCCCGGCGTGGCCGCGCCGGGAATGTTCGGCGCCCCTGAAGTGCCCGGCGGCTGGTTGCTGAGCGCGCCCGGGATTCCTTCGGCGCCGTCGCCGCCTTTGCGCGACTCCTTGCTGGTTTGTTCGCTGCGCACCGCGGTTTTTTGCGGATCGTAGTTCTCGTGCGTTTCTTCCGTGACGGTGAAGTCGAGGTCCGCCGTCACGGTGGCTCGCACCCGTCCGGCACCCACCAGGGGCTCGAGCAGTTCGATGATGCGCCGCTGATAGCCCTCTTCGAGCTTGCGGGTATATTCGAGTTGACGCGTACTGGCCGCTGATTCGGCGCTCTCATCGGGGGAATTGAGCAGCGAGCCGGCCTGATCCACCAGCGTCACATCGTTGGCCGACAACTCCGGCACGCTCGAGGCGACCAGATGAACGACGGCGGCGACCTGACCGGGTTCCAGGCGGCGGCCAGGGTAGAGCTGCAGCATGACGGAAGCCGTCGCTTTGCGCGCGTCGCGCAAGAAAACCGACGGCTTGGGCAGGGCCAGATGCACGCGCGCGCTTTGCACACCCTGCACCTTGATGATGGTGCGCGCCAACTCGGTTTCCAGCACCGATTGATAGCGCGCACTTTCCATCAGCGTGCTGTTCCCTAGGGCGGATTCCTTTTGAATCATTTCGATGCCCATGGAGTCGCTTTGCGGCAGCCCCTGGCTGGCCAAACGAATGCGGGCTTCCTGAACCTTGGTCTCCGGCACCGACACGGCGCCGGACGGGCTCAACTTGAATTCGATGCCGGCCGCCGTCAGCGCATCCATGACCTGTCCGGTCTCGCGTTCCGAAAGCTGTCCATAGAGCACGCTGTAGTTTTGGCCTTGCGACCACAGCACCAGCCAGATGGCGGCGGCCACGGCCGCCGCGACGCCGGCCAGCAGTCCGACTTGCTTGAGGCCCGGGATATCCATCAAGCCGCGGGCCGGCGGCGCCGCGACAGCCACAGGAACATTGTCAGCCATGCATCAATCCTCGTCGGCCGTCAGACCGACATGTTCATTACCTGCTGATAAGCATCCACCAGCTTGTTGCGTACTTCCGTCATGGCGCGAAACGCCAAGCCCGCTTTCTGCACTTCCAACATCACCTTGGTGAGATCGACGCTCTTGTCGCCGGCTTCATACGCATCGGCCAGCGAGGTGGCCTGGTTCTGCATGGTGGCGATGTGATCGACCGCGCCGCGCAACAGATTGGCGAAATCGGAGGGCTGCGCCGCTGCGGTGGACGACTCCGCGATGCCGCCCGTGCCGATACCGGCCGACGCGCGTGCCTGCAACGCACGCATTTCCGCCAACACCTGCGAGATCTGCATGTCGCTCATCTCAGGCACCCGCCAGTTGAGGCTCGTGGGTACGCGGGATGCTTATGCCGGCCGCCTTCAGTTGCTGCAATTTATGCCGCAGCGTGCGGGGGCTGATTCCCAGCCGTTCCGCGGTCAAT
>Ga0116227_10013659_pt1 | contig 12667 bp, 11 predicted proteins | sample S1TSphgellanicum_FD_89693 | JGI IMG/M metagenome (GOLD analysis project Ga0116227, IMG submission 89693) | Host-associated microbial communities from peat moss isolated from Minnesota, USA - S1T2_Fb - Sphagnum magellanicum MG | ecosystem: Host-associated > Plants > Peat moss > Unclassified... | reverse complement strand
TCGTGATCCTGGCGTTTCCGCAGCAGGGCGCGGGGTTCGGGTTCAGCGGGACGCAGTCGGGTTCGGTCATCCCGCAGAATCTTAGCTTCTGAAGTTTGGGGGGCGGCGGCGCCTGCCGGGGACGGCGGCGTCTGCCGGGGGCCGGTTGCGGCCTCGCGCGCGGCGCCGCGGGGGACGCCCGCATTTTTTCATCCGGAAAAAATGCTACTCACGCACTTTCCGCTCCCGCGCATCCTGCGCTCCGCGGAAAGCTGCGATGCCCCCGCGGCACCGCGCGCGAGGCCGCAACCTGCTTGGGAGATGTGACGGTCATGCCGAGCCTGTCGAAGGGCGACTTTACTGGTAGTTTTGGATGTTGCCGCCTTCTAGTTGGGCGGCCGGGTTCGAGGGTTCGACGCCGCCGGTCGCTTTGAAGATGGGGTAGTCGTTCGTCGTGTTCGTCTCCATGCCGACGCCGTTGAACGTTTGATCGGTGGGGCCGCCGATGCCGAGCGAATCGAGGATCGTCGTGCCTTGAATCGTGAAGAAATTGAAGTACCAGTATTGCTGGGCGGAGGTCGTCGGAGGGCCGGCGGGCGTGGCGGTGGGCGAAGCCGTCGGGGACGCTACGGGCGTCGCGGTGGCGACGTACGGCGCCCGCGCGCTGGCGGTCGACGTTGGCCCGGCGGTCGGCGACGAACCGGCGGAGCTGCTCGGGCTTGGGGAGACCGGGAGCGGGGAGAGCAGCGGGCACGGCTGCGCTTGGTTGAGCGGGTTGTCCAATTCGGCGCGATCGAAGATCAACTCGAATTCGTTGCCTTGACCGTTGTCGTCGAGTTGCAACTGTTCGAGCGACGGGTTCTCGGGCACGTCGACGGACTGAATCGTCCCGTTTGAATTGGGATTGACGAAGTATTCGACCAGCTGCGGAAGGGCCGTGCCGAATTTTCCGCCGATGAAGAATGCGTACGAGAAAGCGAACAGGCTGCCCGACGTGAAGGCCTGCGGATACGGCGTCGGGGGGTTCGTCCCGCACGTGTCGATGATGATGGCGTACGTGAAGTCCGTGAAGTCGAGTTGACCGACGGTATCGAACTTGATCACGACGTGTCCGGAAAGGTTGTTGTTGAGCGGATTGGGCGAGGGAGTGACTTGGTGGCCGCACGCGACGACCAACAGCGCGGCGATTGCGAACGAGACGATGGCGACCCGGCGGAGCATGCTTTCCTCACTGATTCCGTTCGCTCTAGCCACGCTCGGCGCCGTCGGGATGGCGCTTGCGTTTCCCCGCGCGAACGCGGTCGTGTTGGCGCCGCTCGGCGCCATGGCTCTGTTTTGGGCGTGGTTTGGGGCGTCGCCGAAGCGCGCCTTCTGGATCGGCTGGCTCGCCGGGTCGGTCTACTTCGGCATCGGTTTTTGGTGGTTCGGCGAGACGGCGGGCGCGCTGATCGCACCGTTCGGCTTTCTGATCGCACTCGGACCCGCGGTCGCCGACGCCTTCTTCGGCTTTGCGCTGCCCGGCCTGCTCGTCGCGGTTGCGGCGCGCGGTCTCGCCGCGCGCGAACGCCCGGTCCGCGCCCTCGCGCCGCTCGCGGCGGCGGCAATTTTCGCCGCGGCCGAATGGTTTCGCAGCGAGGGTCTGGGCGAGATCGGCGTGCCCTTCACGAGCCTGGGCTTCACGCAGGTGAGTTCGCCGCTCGCCGCGCTCGGCGCGTACGTGGGAACGTACGGCATCACGTTCGCAGTCTGCACGATCGGTGCGTATCTCGCCTACGCGCTGCGCATGCGGAGCGTGCGCGGAAGCGGCGTCGACGCGGCACTCGCACTCGGTGCGGTGGCCGGCGCGAGCTTGCTCGCGTGGGCGTTTTGGCCGGCGAGAACGCTGCCGGTGCCGGCCTACCGCGTCGCCGCGATCCAGGGCAACATCCCGCAGGGGCTCAAGTTCGCGCCGGGCGCGCTGCCGCAGGCAATCGGGCGCTACACGGCGCTGACGCGCGCTGCAGCGGCGACGCATCCGCAGCTCATCCTGTGGCCGGAGACCGTCATCCCGGTCGCGTTCAACACGGCGCCGGCGCTGCGCGATCGGTTCTCTGCGCTCGCGAAACGCGTCCGGGCGGAATTGGTGGTGGGAACGTATGAGGTCGCCGGCGGCCGCGAATACAACGTCCTCGAATTTTTCGGCGCCGGCGGACGGCTCGAGCGCACCTACCGGAAGCGGCAGCTCGTACCGTTTGCCGAACACATTCCGTGGCGGCCCGCATTCGCGTGGATTCCGTGGATGTCGAACGTCTCGAATTTCAGCGAAGGATCGCGCGATGAGATCGTCCCGGTCGGCGACCTGCGCTTCGGTCCGGTCGTGTGCTGGGAGTCCGCGTTCTCGGGACTCGCGAACGGCGAGGCGCGCGACGGCGCGCAGGTGCTGCTGGTCGCGACGGACGACGCCTGGTTCGGAACCAGCGCCGGGCCGTACCAGCACGCGCAGATCGCGCAGATGCGAGCGATCGAAACGGGGCGGTACGTGCTGCGCGCGGCTTCGACCGGCATCAGCGGGATCGTCGCCCCCGACGGCCGCTATCTAAAAACGAGCCGAATGAACGAAACCGCGATCGTCTCGGGCGCGATCGGGCCGCCCGTCGAAACCGTTTTCGATGCGATCGGCAGCGCGACCGTCGCGGCGCTGCTGGCGCTGCTGGCGCTGCTCTATGCGGCGATCGCGGCGTTCGCGGCGCGGCGCGAGCAGCGCAGCCTGCGCGCGCGGTGAACCCGGCCTACCTGCGAGTCGCGGCGTTCCTCGGCGCCGCGTTTCTGGCCTACGTCGCCTACGGCATCTACGACGCGGGGCGCCACGACGTGCCGGCTCCGCCGAAAAGCACCGACATCGTGTTTCTCCGCGGCAGCATGACGGGGCACCGCATCACGACGCGCTCGTGGTCGGCCGACTACGAGCGCATCGTGAGCAACGCGGACCAATCCGTCCTGGAACTCCAGCGTGTCCGCCACGGCATCATCTTCAAGAACGGCAAGCCGTACTTGCGCGTGCGCGCGGAACACATGAGCGTGAACACCATTTCGCGCGACTTCACCGCGACCGGTGGGATACACGTCGAGAGCATCGGCTCCAAGCTCCGGCGCTCGTTCGACACCAGTTCGGCGGGGTGGATCGATTCGATCCAGCGTCTGACCATGACGCATCGGATCCTCATCCACAATGGAACGAAGGAACCGTTATCGGTGGGTAGTCTTACGTTCGACGTGAAGACCGGACAGATCGACCTCCGGGCGGTCGACGGGCCGGTCCGCTTCAAATGAACGAAGGTCAGCCCTTCGGTTCGGTCTTCTTCGCGGCTTCGAGCTTGGAGACGCGTTCCGCTTCGTCGGCCTGGTTCTTTTTCGCCTCCGCGATCAGCGCCTTGACCTTTTGGCCGCCCTTGTGACCGATCTCTTCGTAAAAGTCGGAGCCGTACTTATCTTTGACGACGCGCCCGCCTTTCTGACCGATCGTTTCGTAGAACTGCGCGCCGTGCCGTTCGCGAGTCGCCTGACCGCCCTTACGGCCGATCGTCTCGTAGAACCCCGACCCGTAGCGCTCGCGGACCGTATCGCCGCCTTTTTTGCCGGCTTCGCGGACCGACATTTCACCGCCGGGCGCCTTGGCGCTTTCCGGATCTTTCGAGGACTGATCTGCCATGTGGTTAACCCTTTCGCGCTCCGGCGAAATTCGAGTCGTACGTTAGCGTACAAGAAGCTCGTACCCACGGCATCCGGCCTTAAACTTGCATGATCGACATAATTATCGAGAGAGCGCATATTTACGATGGCGTATCTACTACGCCGTTCGTCACCGATGTCGCGATCGTCGGCGATCGCATCGCATTACTCGCCGATTTGAGCGAGCGCGACGCGCGCGAACGCATCGACGGGCGAAACCTCACGCTCGCGCCCGGATTCATCGACGTGCACTCACATTCGGACGAACTGTGGATCGCCGACGGACGCTGCGAAGGAAAGATCCGGCAGGGCGTCACGACCGAGATCGCGGGAAACTGCGGAACCAGCGTCGCGCCGCTGCGCGGGGCTGCGGAGCGACGTAAGTCCGAGGAGACGCGAGCCGTCGGCGTCGAGCTCTCGTGGCGCGAGTTCGACGAATTCTTCGACATCGTCGAGCGCAGCGGCGTCGCCCTCAACGTCGCGAGCCTCGTCGGGCTCGGAACCACGCGCCGCTCGATACGCGGCGACATCGAGGGGCGTCTCGAAGACGAGGAACTCGCGGCGGAGTGCGCGCTCGTGCGCGACAGCATCGAACGCGGCGCCCTCGGCGTTTCGAGCGGTCTCATCTACGTGCCCTCGCGCTACGCCGACGACCGGGAACTCGTCGCGTGCGCGACCGCCGCGCGCGACGCCGGCATGCCGCGTTACGCGTCGCACCTGCGGAGCGAAGGCGACGATCTCCTCGCCGCCGTCGACGAGTTGCTCGACGTCGCTCGGCGCGCCGATGTGGCCGTCCAATTCTCGCATCACAAGGCGGCCGGAAAAAAGAATTGGGGGAAAGTCGATCGTTCCCTCGACGCAATCGCGCGCGCGCGCGCGCGCGGGATCAGCGCGAGCGCCGACGTTTATCCGTACGTCGCGATGTGGACCGGGCTCGACACGATCCTGCCCGAAGATGCGCTCTTCGGCGGCCGCGAAGCGGCCTTGGAACGACTCGCAGATCCGGAGACGGCCGTGGCTCTGGCGCTGCGCCTGCAGCTCGAGCGCGCCGAAGAGTGGCACGACATCCAGATTTCGAACGTCGCGAGCGAACGCAACGCGGGCCTCGCGGGCATGCGGCTCGACGACATCGCCGGGATGTGGCGGCTCTCGCCGGCCCGCGCGGCGCTCCGCCTGCTCGTCGAAGAACGGCTCGCAGTCGACGCGATCTTTTTCGCGATGGCGGAAGCGGACGTGGCGACGGTCCTCTCCGCGAGCTTCACGTCGATCGGCAGCGATGCGTCGGCCCGCGCCGCGGACGGCCCGACCGCGCAAGGCTTGCCGCACCCGCGCACGTTCGGGACCTTCCCGCGCATCTTCGGGCGGTACGTGCGCGGTCGCAGAACGCTCGAGTTGGGCGAAGCGATCCGGCGCATGACGTCGCTCGCGGCAGATCAGTTCGGCATCGTGGATCGCGGCCGCGTCGTGCCGGGCACGTTTGCGGACCTCGTGCTCTTCGATGCGGACGCGATCGTCGATACGGCGACCTACGACCGGCCCTATGCGTATCCGCTCGGAATCGACGCGGTCTGGGTGAACGGCCGCGCGGTCGTGAGCGGCGGAACGCCGACGGGCGCGCGGCCCGGTCGCGCGCTGCGCGGCGGCCGGATGCAATCGTAGCAACGCCGGCGTGAACGTGCTCGAACTCGAGGGGGCGGTCCGCGAACGGCTCCTCGCCGACGCGAAGCGTACGACCGTCGGACGCGGCGATTTCATCTACACGCCGGACGACGTGGCCGACGCGATCTACGTCGTCGATAGCGGTCGCGTCAAGATCGTACGCACGAGCGCCAACGGCTCCGAATCGATCGTCGGGATCCGCAATCCCGGCGACATCTTCGGGGAGGTCACCTGGATGACCGTGGACCGGCGGCGCACGACGAGCGCGATCGCCCTCGACCCGGGCGACGTCTGCCGGCTCGATGCGGCCACCTTCGAACGGCGGCTGCGCGCGGACGCGGCGCTCGCGACGGCGTTCGCGCGCGGGATCGCGCTCCGGCTCGCGGCGCTCGAACGCGAGCTCACGGAACTCGCGGGGAAGAGCGTGCCCGGTCGGCTCGTCGACGTGCTCGGGCGGCTCGCGTCGGAACACGGCGAGCCGGAAGCGGACGGAACGGTGCGCATCGCCCTCAGCCTCACGCACAAGGATCTCGCCGACCTGATCGGCACGAGCCGCGAAACGCTCACGAAGGAACTGAGCGTCTTGGCCGACGTGGGCCTCGTCCGCGTCTCGCACCGGACCATCGTCCTCGTGCAGCCCCGCGCCTTCCCCTTCGCCGAACGCATCCGCCGCACCGACCCTTCGACAGGCTCGGGGTGACGCGGGCGGAGGTCACCGGGCGTGGGGGAGGCCCCGGTCGTGTCACCCCGAGCTTGTCGAAGGGCGCGTTTTGGGGCGCGAGATCGCGGGCAGCCGGAGGAGCAGATCGTCGTAGACTTCGCGCACTGCGGCGGCGAGCGCGGCGATCGTGCCGTCGTTGTCGATCGTGTAGTCGGCGAGTTCGCGCGCCCGGTCCGGATCGATCTGCGCGGCCATGCGCCGCTTCACGTCCTCCGGCTGCAAGCCGTTGCGGGCCACGACGCGGCCGATGCGCGTCTCCGGATCCGCGACCACGAGGACGTTAGCGTCGCACCGCTGGTAGAACTGCCCTTCGAAGAGCAGCGGCACATCGTGGATCACGATCTGATCGGCGCCTGCGGCCGCCTCGTGCGCCTCGCCGAGAAGGCGCACCTCCGGATGCACGATCGCGTTCAGCTCGTCGCGCGCGGCGCCGTCGCCGAACGCGATCGCCGCGAGCGCCGCGCGGTCGAGCGAACCGTCAGGCGCGAGCACCTGCGGCCAGCGCGCCGCGATGCGCGCGAGTCCGCGGCTGCCCGGCGCGACGGCTTCGCGCGCGAGCGCGTCCGCATCGATGACGAATGCGCCGAGCGACGCGAACACCTTGGCGACCTCGGACTTGCCCGAACCGATGCCCCCCGTCAGACCGACGCGTAACCGCATGACCGCCCGATTTGTCGGCTTTCGAGGTTCGGGTTCGAACTTCGCCGCTACTCGACCGCGATCGGATCCAGCGCCCCGGCAATCGAGCCGAGGTCGCCGTCGACGCCATACTGCTCGAATTCTTCGGGCGAGATGTCGGCGACGTGTTGGATCGAGCCCGTGATACGGCGGGTCGCGTGGTTGATCGTGAGGAGGGTGACTTCGACTTCTTGACCCGGGCTGTACTGCACGGCCGGGTCGAACTCGCCCTTCGGAACCATCGCGAGCACGCCCGGGATGATTTCGACCAGCAGATAGTTCGGCGTCACTTTGACGATCTGCGCGATTAGGCGCTGGCCCTCGACGAGCTTGTCCGCGTGCTCGACCCACGGGTCGGGCAACGCGTGCTTGAGGGAGAGCGAGACCTTCTTCGCGTCCGGGTCGAACTTCATCACTTCGACCTGCACGATGTCGCCGATCTTGACGACTTCGCTCGGGTGCTTGATCCGCGCGTACGAAAGTTCGCTGTTGTGGATCAAGCCGTCGATGCCGCCCAGGTCGACGAACGCGCCGAACTCGGCGAGCCGCACGACCACGCCTTCGCGGATCTGACCGACCGCAAGCGTGCCGAGCAGTTCCGACTTCTTGGCGTTGAGCTCTTCCTCGAGGACGAGGCGTTGCGAGAGCACCACGCGATGCCGTTTGTGATCGAGATCGATCACCTTGAGGCGCAGGTGTTTGCCGACGAGCTCTTCCAGATTGCCCACCGGTTGGCGGCGGATCTGCGAGGCCGGAACGAAGCCGCGCATGCCGAGGTCGACAAGTACGCCGCCCTTGACGACTTGCGTGACGGTCGCTTCGATCACTTCGTCGTTCTCGTGCGCGGCGATGACCTTTTCCCAGGTCTTCAGCGCACGCGCGCGCCGCTCGCTGAGGAAGAGCGTGCCTTCCTCGTCGATCCGGTGGATCATGACTTCGAGCTTATCGCCGACTTTGAGTTCTTTCGGCTCGATCGCAAGCGAAAGCTCGCGGAAACTCAAGAAGCCTTCCGACTTCCCGCCGATGTCGACCAGGAGTTCGTCCTGATACTTCGCGACGATGAGTCCGGTGAGGACCTGGCCTTCGTCGAGGACCTTGAGGCTCTCTTCGTACATGCGCTGCTCGAGCGCGAGTTGATCTTCTTCTTCTTCGACGGCTTCGGACGGTGCAATCTCGGTAGTGGTAATGTGAATCCCCTTTACTCGTGCGCCGGATCTAAGCGTCCGGTCGCACTCTGCGCTCTGCGCAGTTCAACGTTTTTGGCAGTCGCGGCACCACCAGGTCCCGCGTTGTGCGACGACGGTTCGCACGATCGGCCGCGTACAGCGCGGACATTCTTTCCCGTGGCGGCCGTAGACGCTCAGGACGTTTTGGAAGCCGCCCCTGAGGCCTTCGGCATCGACGTAGTCATCGACGCTGGTTCCACGCATCTCGATCGCGCGCCGGAGCACGTCTCGAATCGAATGGTGGAGTCGGCGCCGCGCCTGCATCGAAAGCGTTCCTGCGGGACGGGTCGGACGGATCCGAGCCTCCCAGAGCGCCTCGCAGGCGTAGATGTTGCCGATCCCCGCAACGCGGCGCTGGTCGAGCAGAAACACCTTCACCGGTGTCGTCCGCCCCGCCAACAGACCCGAGAACCGTTCGAGTGAAAACTCACGCGACAGGGGCTCGAGGCCGACCTCGGCAGCCCACGGTTCTTCAGGCCCAACCAGGCGCATCCTGCCAAACGTCCTGACGTCCGCGAAACACAGTCGCGTCCCGTCCGCGAACTGCAGGAGCACGTTCGTGTAGGGCTCCGGGATCGTGGTTCCCGCAGGTTGGACGATCAGCCGCCCGGTCATCCGGAGATGAACGACGAGCAGCCGGCCCGATGCGAGCGAGAAAACCACGAACTTGCCGCGCCTGCCGACGGCGGCGATGCGTTCTCCGGTCAGGTCTGCCGCGAACCGTTCGGGTTCGGGCGAGACGACTCGCGGGAGGAGCACCGTCACCGAGTCGATCGTTTTACCGTCGACCGCATTCGCAAGACCGCGAGCGATCGTTTCGACTTCGGGGAGCTCAGGCACGTACGGGGCATTCAACGCAGGCCGAGCCCGGAAAGTTGCAGCGGCCCGCTCCTGTCACCCTGAGCTCGTCGAAGGGTCGCACCACAGCGACTGCATTTAGCGAAGCCCCGTTTGCCCGCCCTTCGACGAGCTCAGGGTGACGATCGGCGGCGGGTTGCTAGTCGGGCCGTAGTTTTGGGATGGAGAGGAGGACGCCGGGGCGGAGGCCGTCGGGGGCGGCTTCGCCGCCGCGGAGCTCGATGACGTAGGCGCCGACGCCCAGGCGGCGCGCGACGAGGTCGTCCGGGGTCTCGCGGGTGGACGCGGGCACGTGCTGGGCCACGGTCGTGATCCGGCCGTCGGCCCCGACCCAGATCATGTCGAGGGGCACGAGCGTGTTCTTCATCCAGAACTCTTGCTGGAGGTCACGGCCGAAGACGAAGATCATGCCGCGCTGCGCTCGCAGGCGCGTGACGCACATCAAGCCGAGTTCGCGCGAGCGCTCGTTCGCAGCCACCGCGAGCGTCAAGCGCACGGCCGGTCCCGTCACTTCGACCGACGGCAGCGGGCGCGTCCCGGCATCCGACGCCGGGAGCGGTCCGTCGAGAATCGCCTGCGGTAACGCGGGGTTCGCGCACGCGGCGACCACGGGAGACGCCCGCGTGCAGGCCGGCGTGAGGATCGCCGCGCAGCCGGCGAACGCGAACGCCGCGAGAGCCCCGGCCTCACGCATCGGCGTACTCTTCGAGCAGTGCGACGTCGTACCAGGTGGCCCCGGACTTGAGCGTGATTTCGAGCGGAACGCTGAGCGCGACGGCCCCTTCCATTTCGCGTTTGACGAGCGCCGCCACGCTTCCGACGCGCGCCGCATCGACCTCGAAGATCAACTCGTCGTGGATCTGCAGCAGCAACAGCGCCGCGTCCGGCCCGAGCGACGGCAACGCGGCGGCGATCCGCACCATCGCGAGCTTCATGAGGTCCGCGGCGCTGCCTTGCATCGGTGCGTTGGTCGCTTCGCGTTCGGCGGCGCTGCGCAAGGCGTAATTGCGCGCTCGCAAATCCGGCATATAGCGGCGACGCCCGAGAATCGTCTCCACGTACCCGTGTTCGCGACCGAACTCGAGATTTCGCTCGATCCAATCGCGCACGCTCGGAAACCGCGCGAAGTACGCCTCGGTCATGGCCTTCGCCTCGACGCGTTCGATCTCGAGCCGTTGTGCCAATCCGAAATCCGACATGCCGTAGAGCAACCCGAAATTGACGGACTTCGCGATCCGCCGCTGATTCGGCGTGACCGCTTCGGCCGTCGCGACGCCGAAGATGCCGCGCGCGGTGACGTCGTGGATGTCGTCGCCGCGCGCGAACGCCTCGAGCATCGCGGCATCGCCCGAGAGATGCGCCATGATCCGCAACTCGATCTGCGAATAGTCGGCCGCGAGCAGGGTGCGGCCGGAATCGGGAGCGACGAACGCGCGCCGGATCCGGCGCCCGAGTTCGGTTCGCACCGGCACGTTCTGCAAGTTCGGGTTCGTGGACGACAGCCGGCCGGTCGCGGTCGCCGTTTGATTGAAGACCGTGCGCAGGCGGCCGTCGGCGCCCGCAAGACGCGGGATGACGTCGATGTAGGTGTTCTTGAGTTTGGTGACTTCGCGATACTCCAGTACCTTAGCAACGATCTCGTGGTCGCGAGCCAGCGGCTGGAGCACCTCGACGCCGGTCGCCCAGCCCGTCTTCGTGCGGCCGCCGTTCGGCAGTTCGAGTTTCTCGAAAAGGATCGCGCCGAGTTGCTGCGGCGATCCGATGTTGAACGGCCCGCCTGCGAGTTCGTAGATCTCGGCGCCGAGCCGCACGACCGCCGCATCGACGTCGCTCGCGAGCGCGTCGAGTTGCGCCGGATCGACCGCGATGCCCGCCCGTTCCATGCCGGCGAGGACGGGCGCGAGGGGTAATTCGACGTCCACGTAGAGCGCGAGTTGCTCGCGATGGGCGAGGTGGTCGCGCGCGACGGGCGCGAGTCGAAGTGCGGCGTCGGCATACGCCGCCGCGTCGGGCGGTAACCGCAACGCCAGGTACTCGCCGACGGCGTCGTCGAGATTAGCGTACGTCCGCGACGGGTTCAGGAGATGCGCCGCGATCATCGTATCGTCCGCGAGTGCCGCGTCGGCCGCCGGCGGAAGGCCCCGGGCGCGCAAGAACGCCTGCAGACCCTTCCAATCGTGGACGACCAGCGGCGTACCGCCGGCCAGGAGCGCCGAAAACGCCGCCGCGACGTCCGGCAGCGCGAGCGCGGCCGGCCGGAAGGCGAGCCCGGTTTCGATAGCGCCCGACACGCCGATCTCGTCGTCGCCGCGAAAGGCGATTCCGGCGCGCTCGCCACGCGCCAGGTCCCGGAGCGAATTCGCCAGGAGCGCGAACTCGGGCGGATCCGCCGACGGAACGAACGAGCGATACGCACCGCGGACCGGCGCGGTTTCTTCGGATGCGAAGAGCGTTACGTCGTCCGACGGCGCGGGCAGCCGCGCGAGCAGCGATTTGAACTCGAGGTCGCGGTAGAGGACGTAGAGCCGGTCGGACGGCGGGGGCGCGTAACGCGCCTGCTCCCAAGGAATCGTCACGGGCAAATCGCGCGCGATGACGGAGACGTCGCGACAGCGCCGCGCGATCTCGCCGTGCTCGCGCACCAGGCCCTCGAGTTTCGGCGATCCCGCAAGCGACGGGTTCGCGAGCAGTGCGTCGAGCGAACCCGCGGCCTTGATCAATTTGATCGCCGTTTTCTCGCCGACGCCCGGAACGCCCGGCAGATTGTCCGACGGATCGCCCTTGAGCCCGCGATAATCCGGCAGCTGACGCGGATCGAGATCGAAGCGCGCCCGCACGGCCGCCGTGTCGTAACGCATCACGCCGCCCATCCGCGTGCGCACGAGCACGACCGTCTTGTCGTCGACGATCTGCAAGAGGTCGTTATCGCCGGTCACCACCACCGTCGCGTCGCCGCCGCGTTCGGCTTGCGCGGCGAGCGTCGCGATCACGTCGTCCGCTTCTTCGCCTTCGAGTTCCATCGTCGGAATGTCGTAGACCTCGAGGATCCGCCGTACGAGTCCGAATTGCGAACGCAGGTCGTCCGGCATCGTCTCGCGCTGCGCCTTGTACGCCTCGAAGATCGCGAGCCGCGCGGCCGGCAGCCCCTTATCGAAACACGCGATGACGTGCGTCGGGCGTTCGTCGGCGATCAATTTCGTCAGCGTCGTGGTGAAGACGTAGGCCGCTTCGATCCGCGTCCCGCGCGTCGTCGTGAGCGGCCGGTCCTTCATCGCGAAGAACGCCGCGTACACGAGCCCGTAGGTGTCGAGCAACATCAATTTCGTCGGCCCCGCGAAATCCAGCGCCGGCTGCTGCCCGGGCTTCGCCGTCATTGCACGCTAAAGGCGACGGAGGCCGCGCCGACGTCGCCGTCGTCGGACATCTTGAGGATCGAGACGACGAAATGGCCCCGCTCGTTCGGCACCGTAAAATCGAGGTCGCTGCGCTCCGCGCGCGCGACCTGCCACAGCAACGTGCGCGGCGCGGCGACGCCGATCGACGGCTCCTCGGTCCCGGCCTTGCGCGGGCGGTCCGCGGCGAAAATATCGCTTGCTTTCGAACGTGCCGGCTCGACGTACGCGTGCCATTCGGGATCGGCCGACGCCGGCGCTTGTTCCGTCGTCGAGCCGCCCGCGAGCACGTCGGCGGCGTCGTCGAAGAGCGCCGGGCCGCTTTCGCGGCCGTCGGCCACGCGGAGCGCGATCGTCGAACCGGGCGGCGCGGCTCCGTCGTGAATCGTGAGATGGGCGACGTCGCCCGCGGCATACGTCGTCCGATCGAGGGTGATGTCGGTGAG